>Ga0115008_10000002_pt1 | contig 214765 bp, 164 predicted proteins | sample FraStrMetagenome_FD_87164 | JGI IMG/M metagenome (GOLD analysis project Ga0115008, IMG submission 87164) | Marine eukaryotic phytoplankton communities from Arctic Ocean - Fram Strait ARC3M Metagenome | ecosystem: Environmental > Aquatic > Marine > Oceanic | place: Fram Strait | collected... | reverse complement strand
TTGTTTCTATATAGTTTTGTTTTGTAAGAGGAGATAAGTTGTACTTATCTCCTCTTTTCTTTTAGAAATAACAACAAAATTACTGGATCAAAATACCATCAATATTAGAAAATTTTAGCGTAGAAGGATCTATATTCATCCAGTATATTTGTATCGTGATTAGGTAAAAAAAATCTAAATTACATTTCAATCTGAAGTTGATTTTTTGTTTCTATATAGTTTTGTGAGAGGAGATAAGTTGTACTTATCTCCTCTTTTTTCTTAAAATTGATAACTCAACTAAAACTTTTTTCAAATCATCTAGCACTACCTCTTATTGACGCTTTATTAACTTTTAATTTTTAAAATTAATAAAAAAGAGTTAATATGGTATTAATAATTGCAAATTGTAACGTAGTCTTGAATTGATTTCTATTCTAATTTTGTGTTATCATTTATAGTTAAAAATCAAAAACACATTTTATTATGAAAAAGATGACAAAAAAATTAAATAGTTTTTTATTTGTAGTGGCATTAATTCCTGCATTATTCTTTACTTCGAACATATTTGCAAATGATGCTACACCTCATTTAAAAATTGTTCCTGGAAAAAATAATGCGTTCACACTTATCTCGAATAATGCTAAAGACTCCTATATAACTATTCGTATTTTTGATGATAGAGGTCTTAACTTGTTAGAGGAAAAGATTGAGGTAAATAGAGCATTTTCTAAGTCATATGATCTATCAAAAATACCAAATGGAATCTATGAAGTAGAAATTGAAGATAGTATATCATTCCGTAAGTACTTTGTTAATACAACTTTAGATACAATTAAAATCGTAGAGAAGAATAAAAAGAAAATTTTTAAACCTACTTTTATTTTAAAAGAAAAATTACTGATGCTCAATCTTCTTAATTTAGGAAATAGAGAAGTAGAGTTGAGTTTAATTAATGAAAAGGGTGAAAACATTTACTCTGAAAAATTCCAAAATTCAATTGTCATCCATAAAGCTTTTAATTTATCAAATTTATCACCTGGTAAATATTCTGTTGAAGTAAAAACTGAAGGGAAATATTTCTATTCCGAAGTAAAATTAAAGTAATGGAAAATTGGTTTTCATTTTATATAAAGTCTCCAATAGAGGTAAGTGAAGATAACTTACCTCTATTTTGTCCTCTTCAATTAAGAAAAACTAAAAACACACAAATTCAAGAAAAATCACCTACATAATAATGTCTTTGGTAAGGGTGTTTTAATAAAATTTAATTTTTGTATACCCGCTACAACCCTCCCAATTCATCTTAAGCCCAATGGCTATCGCCATATTATCATTCACCCATTCGTCATTTTCATATACTCTATAAAACACGAAACTCATCTAAATGTATTTTCAATACTTCAATAAGTTCATTTTCATCAATGTTTTACTCTCCAACTTTTTTATAGCATATCACTCAAAGAATATATTGTTTTTGAGTAAAATTTAGCTATTTCTTATGAAAAAAAATCATTTTATACCCAACCTTTTTTTTATTATTGATGTCTATTCTAATGAGATAATAATTTTATATTAAAAATATTAGCATGAAAAATTTAAAACTATTTACCGTCTTATTATGTATCGTTTCATTTAGTTTCCAAAGCTGTATTAAAGATAAATGTACTCGTGAGTACACTTACACTAAATATACTCCGGTCTATAAAACAATAGAAGAAATGACTGTTGACATTAAATCCGAATCTCCTAGGGAGTTGGTTCAACCCGGCAAAATCTATTTTTATAATAACTATATTTTCATCAATGAAGTTAAAGAAGGAATTCATGTAATTGATAATTCAAATCCTGAAAATCCACAAAATATTGCATTTATAAATATGCCAGGCAATGTAGACATCGCAATAAAAGATAATGTACTCATTGGAGATTCCTATTTGTTTTTAACGACCGTTGACATTTCTGATCCTTTGAATATTCATTTGATTGGCAGACAAGAACAATGGAATTATCATTTCCCTCAAGATGCTTCTGGTAATTTTATTGTAGATTATAAAGGGGAAGAGGTTACAGAAATGGTAGATTGTAATGCCCCAAATAATTATTTAGAACACACCCTTGATGGATCATTCTCACCTACGGTTTTTAATAGTAATGGTGTTGGAGCAACTCAAACATCAACAGGAGTTGGTGGATCTATGGCAAGGTTTACAATTCATGATCAATATTTATATGCTGTAGATATGCACTATTTAAAAGTAGTTGATATTTCAGATCTAAGTAATCCAACCGAAGAAAAAAGCATTTATATTGGATCTGATATTGAAACAATATTTCCTTATGAAGATAAATTATTTATTGGTTCACGAAGTGGAATGTTTATTTATGATAATGCTGAGCCATTGAATCCTAAACTATTAGGAACATTTGAGCATGCCCGAGCTTGCGATCCAGTTTTTGTAAAAGATAATTTCGCCTACGTTACTTTACATTCTGATAATATTGCCTGTGGAGGATTTACTAATCAATTGGATTTAATTGACATTACAGATTTGACAAGTCCATTTTTAGTGAAAACCTTCCCTATGGACAACCCTCATGGACTGTCTATTAAAGGAGATAATCTATTTATTTGCGAGGGAGATTTTGGTTTAAAAACATTTGACATATCAGATCCTGCTACTCTGAATGAGCGGTTAGTTTCTCATCTTGAAAATTTTTCTACCTATGATGTCATCTCAATTCCTGGCAATAAAAATATCTTATTAGTCATTGGTATTGATGGCTTTTATCAATTCAATTTTGATGATCCAAATCAACTTGTACAACTAAGTCATATCCCTGTGAAAGGAAAATAAGACTTAAAATTATTAAAGCTAAAACTATTACTCAATCAGGAGTGAGTTTGAAAAAATCTGATTTCTTATTTTTTTACCAAAAAAATTCGTTTTCAAAATGAAAATAATATCAGTAATTCTTTTTCTTAAATTGTTCCTTTTTTCCATACCAATGTTTTCGCAAGAAAATTTAAAAGTAAATGATATCTACCTGAATGATGGAAGTTTCATTCGTGGAGAAATCATCGAAAAAGTAGAAAATCAATATATCCGAATAAAAATCTCAGGAGGAAATATTGTTCAATTTTCCATGAATGAAATAAAAAAAGTGAAGCAACTAAAGAGAAATTATCACTATTTTTCAAACGGCAATAAAGTAAAAACAAAAGGAATCCATTTCTCGATTTTAGGAGGAATGATAATTGGAACAAATGATTTTGAAAATTTTTATGCCAAATCAATTAATCTTTCAACGGGATACAACTTAAATGAAAACTTTAGCTTAGGTGCTGGTATTGGACTTGACAGTTACGAACCAAATATTTTTTCTGTTTTTATAAATACGCGTTATTCTCCTTGGCGAAAGAAAGTTACTCCCTATATTTCTGGGAAAATTGGTTACGGCACTCCGGTGAAATTTTGGAATAATCAAACTACCGATGGTTATACAGGTGGACTTCTTTTAAGTCCTTCCGTTGGATTTCAATTTTCTTCTCGAATAAATAGTTCATTCCTAATTGAAATTGGTTATAATTTTCAAAGAATGAAACGAATTTCTGATTGGCAAATAACAGAAGATGAAATAGTATTTCGTAGACTTAGGATTACTCTCGGTATTCAATTTTAAACAAAAAAAACTATCTCGTATTATTGATATGGTTCTTTTTTTTTTGGAGAATTCATTTTTCAGTTTTTCTTTTTATTTTCACATAAAAAACGCGTTATGAAAAATCTGATCTTACTCCTAACTCTTTCCTTATTTCTTTTACAATGTAAAAATGAAAAAATCGAAGTTGTTAAAAAATCGTCTGAACCTAATTTAGGTAAAGTTGAAATCAACGTAACTGGTACTGAAGAGGCGAAACCTTATTTTCACGAAGGGCTATTACTTTTACATAGTTTCGAATTTAATGATGCAGGCGAAAAATTTGCTAAAGCTATCGAACTCGATTCTAATTTTGTTATGGCTGCTTGGGGCGAAGCAATGTCTTATAATCATCCTTTATGGAGAGAAAGATATCATGAAGAAGGAATTGCGGCACTAAAAAAATTAGCTAATACACCTCAAGAGCGATTAGCAAAAGCTTCAACAGAATTTGAAAAAGATATGCTTTCTGCAGTTGAAATTTTATATGCAGAGGGTGAGAAAAAAGAGCAAGATGTTGCCTACAAAGATCATATGGAAAAACTTTATAAAAAATACAAAGGTGATCATGAAGTAGCAGCATTTTATGCACTATCTCTTTTAGGTTCTGTCAAAGGTGGACGAAATACGGAGACTTACGAAAAAGGAGCACGCATCGCTCAAAGTATCATCGATGAAAATCCAAATCACCCAGGTGCATTGCATTATTTAATTCATTCTTATGATGATCCTGATCATGCCAAACTAGCTTTATCAGCAGCTAATAGTTATGCTAAGGTTGCTCCCGATGCTGAGCATGCATTGCACATGCCTTCTCATATCTACGTTGCAATGGGAATGTGGGACGAAGTAATTAGCTCAAATATTGCTAGTTATGAAGCAAGCGTAGCCCGAATGAATGATAAAAATTTAGACAATGACGCGAGAGGTTACCATGCTTTTAAGTGGTTGATGTATGGTTATTTGCAAAAAGGAAATTTCGAGAAAGCAAAAAAGATGGTTAACGATATGAAAAAATATTGCGATGAGAAACCATCTTCAAAAGCACGCTCACACTTCATCATGATGCAAGGAGCTTACTTGACTGAATCAGGAGATTGGGAAGATTCAATTGCTATGAAAGTTGTTGACTTAAAAGAATTAGGTTTACCAACCAAAGCTGTTCAATCTTTTACAAAAGGTATGGTTGCATATTACCAAAAAGATAAAACAGGAGTAACAAATGCAATTAAAGAAATAAGTAAACTTCGAATCGATGGCGAATCTCGAATGGTTGTAGGCAAACCTAAAACTTGTAATGGTGTGTCAAGATACAAACAACCTCCTACTAAAAATGGAGTAAATACTGCTAAAGTAATGGAGATGGAATTAAATGCAGTTTTAGCAATATTGAATAAAGATAGTTCTGCTGCCGAAAAATGGTTAAAAAAAGCTACTGCTTTAGAAAGTGAAACATCTTTCAGTTACGGCCCACCAGATATTGTAAAACCTTCTCATGAGTTTTATGGAGAATGGCTATTGGAAAATAATAAAATAGACGAGGCTAAAAAGCAATTCGAAAATCAGTTGGAACGATCACCAAAAAGATTACTTGCAGAAAAAGGTTTAAAAAAATCAACTACTTAAGTATATAGAGTGTATGAAAATGAAGTCAAAATGTGGTTTATCATTTCAAATATCGATTTAAGTTAAATTAATTTAATCATCAATCCCAAAAAATAAATTTTATTTTTTTCTTAATTCAAAAACATTTTGACTTTCTCATAGTTTCTATGTTATCTTTATGTAATCAAAAGTATTTTATGATATATTCAGCTCATCATCACTGCCATCACCATCATCAGTTTATACAAACGAATGGCGACGCTATGGATATAGTTGAATGATTTTTTAGTAATATAAAAAATCGATAATCGGTTGACCATTTGTTATGGTCAACCGATTTTTTTTTGCCTAAAATTCAATTTCAAATTTCAAACCTATTAAGAAATGCAATCACCAATTTTAAAAATTGCTATCCAAAAATCAGGACGTCTTAGCGATGATTCGAAAAAACTATTAAAGGAATGTGGTATCAAATTCCAAAATGGAAAAAGTCAACTAGTCGCTCCCTCCACCAACTTCCCTATTGAAATATTATATCTGCGAGTTGCAGATATCCCCCAGTATATTGCAGATGGAATAGCAGATATTGGTATCATTGGAGAAAACGTATTTTTAGAAAAAAATGAAAATATTGAAAACACAAAGAAACTTGGGTTTTCTAAATGTAGACTTTCCCTAGCTATTCCAAAAGCTGAAACATATACCAATCTTAGTTTTTTTGAAGGAAAAAAGATTGCCACTTCATACCCAATTATCCTTTCTAATTTTTTAGCCAAAAATAATATCAAATCGGATATCCATAAAATAAGTGGCTCTGTTGAAATCGCACCAAATATCGGCTTAGCCGATGCTGTCTGTGACATCGTGAGTACCGGAAGTACCTTGTTATCAAATGGTTTAAAGGAAGTCACAACTATTTTAAAATCAGAGGCAGTACTTGCTAAAAATAAAAATCTGTCAATTGAAAAAGCGAAGATTTTTAAAAAATTACTCTTTCGAATTGATGCGGTACAAGCGGCTCAAACCTCCAAGTATATTTTACTAAATGCACCCACTAAAGCTATTCCCGAAATAATAAAAATTCTACCTGGAGCAAAAAGTCCTACTATCATTCCTCTAGCCATAGAAGGATGGAGTTCACTGCATTCGGTTGTAAAAGAAGAAACATTCTGGGATGTTATTGACGAACTTAAACTAAAAGGAGCCGAAGGAATCTTAGTTATTCCAATAGAAAAAATAATCACCTAAATGAAACTCTGATGAAAATTTACAATAATCCAAATTCGCAAACTTGGCCTTCTATTCTTGCACGACCAACAATAAACAACCAAAGATTAAATATCTCTGTTTCCGAAATATTACAGAAAGTAAGGAATGAAGGAGATGCCGCTTTGAAATTTTTCAATAAAAAATTCGACCAAGTCGATTTAGATTTTATTGAGGTAACTGAAGATGAAATTATTGCTGCAAAAGACCAGATAGATCCAGAATTAAAAAAAGCCATAATAACAGCATATCAAAATATATTTAAATTTCACGCTGCACAAAAAACGAATACCCTCCAAGTCGAAACGATGCCTGGTGTAAAATGCTGGCAAAAGAATGTTCCAATTGAAAAAGTAGGCCTCTACATTCCAGGAGGAACTGCACCGTTATTTTCAACAATTTTAATGTTGGGAATTCCTGCAAAGGTTGCGGGTTGTAAAGAAATTATTATGTGTACCCCTCCTCAAAAAGATGGAAAAATTAATGCTGCAATGCTCTATACTGCACAACTTGTCGGTATCGAAAATATTTATAAAATTGGAGGAGCTCAAGCCATAGGAGCTATGACTTATGGAACAGAAACTATTCCAAAAGTATATAAAATTTTCGGACCTGGTAATCAATTTGTAACAACAGCGAAGCAACTTGTAAGTCAAGAGGGCGTAGCAATTGATATGCCAGCTGGCCCGTCTGAAGTTCTGGTTGTAGCTGATGAAACTTGCGAACCTGCTTTCGTTGCAGCCGATTTACTATCTCAAGCAGAACACGGAATTGACAGTCAGGTTGTCCTAGTTACTTTTACAGAAGAAACGGCAGAGGCCATCTTAACCGAAGCAGAACAACAACTCAAAAAACTCCCTCGAAGAAAAATTGCAGGGGAAGCACTAGAAAATAGTCCAGTAATTATTTTTGATAATAAAACTTCTGCATTAAAAATTACCAATGAATATGCTCCTGAGCATTTAATTATTGCGACTAGAGACGCAAATAATTTTGCTGAAAAAGTTATTAATGCAGGTTCTATCTTCGTGGGGAACTACACACCTGAATCTATTGGGGATTATGCCTCAGGAACCAATCATACTTTACCCACAAACGGTTTTGCAAAAAACTATAGTGGTGTTAACCTAGGTTCTTTTTCTAAAAAAATAACTTATCAACAACTAACAAAAGAAGGTTTAAAAAACTTAGGTCCCACTGTAGAATTAATGGCAGAGGCGGAACAACTTCAAGGTCACAAAAATGCGGTAACCTTACGACTCAATAAAATAAATGGTACACCTTTTACTTCAATAAATGAACCACACCAAAAAAGAAACATTCAAGATTTAGTTCGGCCAAATATACTGAAAATGCATGCCTACTCTTCAGCTAGAAATGAGTTTGAAGGAGCAGCAGAAATACTATTAGATGCCAACGAAAATCCTTTTAATAATGGAATAAACCGCTATCCTGATCCTTTACAAAAAGAATTAAAAAAGAAGATTGCAACTTGGAAAAATTTGTCAGAAGAAAATATTTTCCTAGGAAATGGAAGTGATGAAATAATTAATTTATTGATCCAAACATTTTGCTCACCAAAGGAAGATGGTATTATTATTTTACCTCCTAGCTTTGGTGTCTATGAAGTTGCAGCAGCAATTGGTGAAATCAATGTGAAGAAAATTAATCTAAATAAAACATTCCAACCGAGAGTAAATTCCATATTAAAAGCAACAGATTCTAAGGACAAGATTCTTTTTATTTGCTCACCCAATAATCCAACTGGAAACAGTTTTGACTTTGGAAAAATTAAAAAACTTATTTTAGAATTTGACGGCATTGTCGTTATTGATGAGGCATACATTGATTTTTCTCAAAATGAATCATGCCTATCCCTTCTGAAATCAAATAAAAATTTAATTATTCTTCAAACTTTTTCCAAAGCACTTGGAATGGCTGGAGCAAGATTAGGAATGGCATTCGCCTCACAAGAAATCATCAATTTTTTAAACAGGGTTAAGATGCCCTATAATATCAATGAACTTACCCAAAAAGCTGCAATCAGCAGATTGAATCAAAAAAATATTATTGAACAACAAATCAAAACGATTATTGATCAACGAATTTTTTTAGAAAAAAAATTATCCAATTTTGATTTTATTGAAAGAATATACCCTTCCGATGCTAATTTTCTATTGATAAAAGTCAGCGAACCAAATCATTTATATCAATTTTTAATCTCTCATAAAATTATTGTTAGAAACCGTACAAAGGAGATTGGTTGCAAAGGCTGTTTACGACTAACGATAGGTATGAAAAAAGAGAACTTACGCTTAATTGAAGCCCTTAATATTTATAATCCTCAAATTATCTTAAAATGAAGAAAGTACTTTTCATAGATAGAGATGGGACACTTGTCCTCGAACCACCAGTTGATTATCAACTTGATACTTTGGAGAAATTAGAATTTTTTCCAAAGGTTTTCCAATATCTTTCTCGGATAGTTGAAGAATTTGATTTTGAATTAGTAATGGTCACTAACCAAGATGGACTAGGCACTGAATCCTTTCCAGAAGATACCTTCCATCCTCCTCATAATATGATGATGCGTGCATTTTCGAACGAAGGAATTGAATTTGAAGAAGTCATCATAGATAATACTTTTCCACATGAAAATGCTTTGACCAGAAAACCTCAAACCGGTTTATTAACAAAATATATGAACGGTGAGTACGATTTAGAAAATTCATTTGTTATTGGCGATCGATTAACTGATATGCAACTAGCTGTTAACTTGGGGACAAAAGGAATCTATATTAATGATGCTCAACCTCATACTGATATAGATGCTCAAAATAATATTGAATCAGATAAAGTAAAAAAAGTAATTAGTTTAACAACAAATAAATGGAGGGATATTTACACCTTTTTAAAAAATCCACCCCGTAAAAGTGTTGTTACAAGAACCACAAAAGAGACAGACATTAAAATTAATCTTAACCTAGATGGCAAGGGGGTTGCTAAAAATGAAACTGGCATTGGTTTTTTCGACCACATGTTAGATCAATTAGCAAGACATTCAGGTTGTGATTTAGAAGTGAAGGTGATAGGTGATTTACACATTGACGAACACCATACAATCGAGGATACCGCTTTAGCTTTGGGAGAAGCTTTTTTAAAAGCGCTAGGTAGTAAAATGGGAATTGAACGTTACGGTTTTTGTTTACCAATGGACGATTGTCTTGCTCAAGTAGCTATTGATTTTGGAGGTAGGAGTTGGTTAGTTTGGGATGCTGTATTTAAACGAGAAATGATTGGAAAGATGCCAACGGAAATGTTTTATCACTTTTTTAAATCATTCACAGATACAGCCAAATGCAATTTAAATATCAAAGTAGAAGGTACTAATGAACACCATAAGATAGAAGCCATTTTCAAAGCTTGGGCTAAAGCTATAAAAATGGCAAAACTAAGAGATATAAATAATCAACAATTACCTAGTACTAAAGGAATCTTATAATATGAAAGTAGCAATAATAGATTATAATGCTGGAAATGTTCAATCTGTCAAATTTGCTTTGGAGCGTTTGGGGATTAATGGAATTTTGACTAACGATTATAAAGAAATTTTGGGCGCAGACAAAGTCATTTTCCCTGGTGTTGGTGAAGCTAATTCAACGATGATTCAACTACAAAAATTAGGATTAGACAAAGTGATTCCGAATTTAAAGCAACCTGTTTTGGGCGTCTGCCTTGGAATGCAGTTGATGTGCAGTCATTCTGAGGAAAACGATACAAATTGCTTGAATATTATCGAACAAAAGGTATTTCGTTTTCAACCTACATCAAAATTGGTTAAAGTTCCGCATGTTGGCTGGAATAATATTTCTGTAAAAAATAATTCTTGGATTTCTAAAAAAAATTCAGAAAAGTATGTCTATTTCGTTCATAGCTATTTTGTTGAAATTGGAGAGTTTACAATTGCTACCACAGATTACATTCAACCTTTTTCAGCTGCTTTAAAAAAGGATAATTTTTATGCTACTCAATTCCATCCTGAAAAATCAGGTAGTGTTGGTGAACAAATTTTACAAAACTTTTTAACAACAAACCTATGAAAATAATTCCGGCAATCGATATTATCGATGGAAAGTGTGTCCGACTTACTCAAGGTGATTACACACAAATAAAAGTATATAGCGATAATCCAATTGAAGTAGCTAAAAAATTCGAGGCTGAAGGAATCACCAACTTACACTTGGTTGACTTGGATGGTGCTAAAGCTAGTCGAATAATCAATTATAAAACCTTAGACAAAATTGCTTCCCAAACAAGTTTAAAAATAGATTTTGGGGGAGGCCTAAAATCTAGTGAAGATTTGAAAATTGCTTTCGACTCAGGAGCCAATCAAATTACAGGTGGAACAATTGCTATAAAAAACCCTGAGTTATTTTTGACGTGGTTACAAATATATGGAAGCGAAAAAATAATTCTTGGAGCTGATGTCAAAAATGGAAACATCGCAACAAATGGATGGAAAAAAGAAAGTGATACCGAATTGTTCGATTTCCTAGAAGTTTACATAAAAGGAGGAATTGAATATGTAATTTGTACCGATATTTCTAAAGATGGTTTACTTCAAGGTAGTGCTGTAGACTTATATGAAAAAATAAAAAACAAATTTCCCAACATAAAATTAATTGCAAGTGGTGGAGTGGTAAATATAAAAGAATTGGAAAAGCTGAAAGAACTAAATGTGTATGGAGCTATTATTGGAAAAGCTATCTATGAAGGTAATATCTCGTTAACTGATTTATCTAAATTCGCTTAAATTATGCTAGCAAAAAGAATTATTCCCTGTTTAGATATAAAAAATGGACGCACCGTAAAGGGTATTAATTTTGTTGATCTTCGAGATGCAGGTGACCCTGTGGAATTAGGAAAACTTTATAGTCAACAAGGTGCTGATGAATTAGTTTTTCTTGACATTACTGCAACTATAAACAAAAGAAAAACACTCTCAGATCTAGTCAAAAAAATAGCAAAAGAAATTAATATTCCATTTACGGTTGGAGGGGGTATTCGTTCTGTCGAGGATGCAAATATTTTGTTACAATCTGGTGCAGATAAAATTTCTATTAACTCCGCTGCAGTTAAAAAGCCAAATTTAATCAATGAATTGGCTAAAAATTTCGGAAGTCAATTTGTGGTCGTTGCTATTGATGCTAAGCTTATTGATGGTGAATGGAAAGTTCATTTAAATGGAGGAAGAATTCCAACCAATTTAAATTTATTAGAATGGGCAAGAGAATGTGAAGATCGTGGTGCTGGTGAAATTTTATTTACATCCATGAATAATGATGGAACCAAAAAAGGATTTGAAAACAATATGCTCTCAAAAATGTCAGATCAACTTTCCATTCCAATTATCGCTTCAGGAGGCGCAGGAGCTATGGAAGATTTTTATGATGTTTTTACGGATGGAAAAGCTGATGCAGGATTAGCGGCAAGTATCTTTCATTTTAAAGAAATAGAAATCTTGGATTTAAAAAAATATTTAAAGACCAAAGGAATTACAGTTAGAATATAAAAATGTCAAAGTAATGTTGAAAAAATTAGATTTCGAAAAAGTAAATAATTTAATGCCTTGTATTATACAAGATGCGGCGACTCAAAAAGTATTGATGCTAGGTTACATGAATAAAGAAGCTTTAAAAAAAACACAAACTGAAAACCGCGTTACTTTTTTTTCTAGAACAAAAAATAGACTATGGACAAAAGGTGAAACTTCAGGTAATTTTTTAAAGGTGAAAAGCATTACCCCAGATTGTGACAATGACACACTTTTAATAAAAGTTAATCCAGAAGGAGTAGTTTGTCATACCGGTTCAGATACATGTTTTGATGAAAAAAATGAAGGAGACTCGTTTTTATTTAATCTTGAAAAGGTAATCCAAGACCGAAAAGATAATCCTTGTGAAAAATCCTACACATCAGAACTATTCCGAAAAGGAATTAATAAAATAGCTCAAAAAGTTGGTGAAGAAGCAGTTGAAATTGTGATCGAAGCAAAAGACGAAAATGATGATTTATTCCTAGGCGAGGCTGCAGATCTAATTTACCATTACTTAATTTTGTTAACTGCAAAAAATAAAAAACTGAAAGATGTAATTGATGTTCTACGAAATCGTCACACATAATATCCATAAAAAACAATCTAAACATTGACCTTCAATCTTCTTTGAAAAATATTTTACAACCATAAAAAAACATCTTTCAAGAAGCACTATACACTAGGGGGTGTTTTTACTTTTTAAGGCGAGAACTGATTTATATATTTTAATTTAGTTTTAATTTCAGATTTTGCCGGAAGGAAGGAGAAAGATTTTATTCGTAGATTTATTTGATTTACATCCCCAACAATTTTGCTACTACATGAAACGATTACAAATTTTTATTTGACCGTAAAAGTATTATAGATTTAAATATTTTGCAAAAACTCAACCTATCATATCTATTTTTGTACCACTATTGATTATTCTTATTTCGTTTATTTTAGATCGAGTCCCTTTATTTGGAATGGCGACTATGATTTTAGTTTTATTTACAACTATATACTTTTGGGAACCACTTTACATTTATATTTCCATCGCCATCTCCTTCATAATCTAAACAAAATGGATTACAAAATTGTGGATCTTTTTAACAAATCGTTCCAGTTAGTTCATCCAATAATTGGAATTGGATATACTTCTGGTGAAACTGTTAATCCAATAGAATCAATATTTTAAAAGTAGTATTATCTAAAATTAAACTCCCAAAATTACTCTCTAGCTAAAGTTGGACAAAAATAAACACGATTAATTTAAAAAACCTGATGTAATAAAACTACCTATAGTTAAGAAAAATAAAACACTATGACACCTTTGGACAAAGAACGAAAAGATCATTAAAATTTTATAACTCAAAAAAAAAGATCTTCAAAAGTATTGAGCTTTTGAAGATCTTTTTTTATCAAAATAATTATTCCTAAAAAAAACATGAATCACCCTGAAATTGGAGATGACTCATGTTATATTTATTATTTTTATTTAGCAACAATAATTTTCTTACTTACTGCATTTTTTCCATCAGCAAGAACTCTTACAATATAAGTCCCATTGATATTATTGGAAAGATCAAATGAAACAGTAGATTGACCAATTGTAGATATACTCTTCGTAGCTATTTCCACACCAAGTATATCATAAATAGTAACCTCTACATCTGAACCGATGTATTTATGTAAATCAATATTTACAATGTCAATTACAGGATTCGGATACACATGAAATAGATCGTCAAATCGTATTACTTTATAAGGTGTCTCCTCTTCACTTCCATCAGCATAGTATACTCTCACGCGGTAAACATTGTCCCCTGGAGAAGTATTGTCATCATAATAAAAGTAAGAGTCATCAAGTTTATCTATAGGAAAAGCTTGCAATAGTTCGAATTCTCCAGTCCTCCCATTAAACTTTTCGATACTTTGATGAGTGGCATCTTTTAAGAGGTTGTATGTAACTTCTAACATTGCCATGTCTGATTCTTTCTCTAATTCAAAGTTTAAGAGAGATTCTCCTACAATCATATTTGCGTTTTGGTTAGATTCTATACATTTCACTTTCATAGAACTAGCCTTATCACCAAAATTACCTAAACTACTACGATCGCCTAAGTATGTTCTAGAGTTACCTTGAAAATTATCATGCTTAAATAAGGTAATAGCAAAACCATTGTTTACCTTAACTTTATCAATATCATCATCGGCAACACCCATTTTGTTTAGTCTACTTAGGTCATAGTCTCCAGGGCCGACAGAAACTCCTATATGTTTTTCTTCCTCATACGGATGGTTATCGTCATTCTCGAAAACAGCTCCAGCAACACCATTGTTTCCACAATTAGATTGGCTAGGATTAGAAAGACAAATCGCCTCCATAGAACTTACCTTACCTGCAATCATTCCAGATAAACATATTACAGTAGGGCCTACAAATTCCTCACTATAACCTTGGAGATTGTTTTCCTTATAAAGAGTAACTTTAAATCCATTATTCACTCGAATACCTTGTACTGAATTATTTGATACCGATAAAGATTTCAATTGCTCAGTATTGTAAATCCCTGTGGTAAATATAGGTAAAGGACTCCCCCAACAAGAGGTGAATAGAGCACCTGCAAATCCTGAACAGTCTATAGTGGATTCATCATCACTTAAACATATTACTTGAATGCTCGTAATGTTTGATCCTGCGAATTCGGAAGGAAGACATCCTGTATCATCAGTATAGTAGGTAGTGTTTCCTAAATTATTAGTGATTTTCACAGCAAAACCTAGGGTAACTTAAATTTTTTGAACATTAGCTGGAGTGTTCATTCCTAAGGCTAAATTAGATCCTGAACCTGAACTATTTGTGCAAGAAGTATAGTATTTGGCAGCAATACCTGTACAAACTTCTTTACCTTCATGATCGTTAAGATCTTCAAACGGATCAGAATTATCACATGGTGGTTTAAAAAAGATATCACTAGGCATAGATTCAGCACTTGTATTCCGCTCAATAATACTTGCAAGATCAGAACTATTGATGATACTTAAATCTGAATTTGCTAAGAATGGATCATTTTTATAGAAATAGTAATCTCCATCTCTTAATACTTCAAATTGCTCTTTGATGATCGCAATGGCAGTAGCAGGAAGTGAAGTCCCAGAAACTAAAGGCTCTGCAAAAAGACCTACCCAAAGATCTATATCATTAATATTTCCTCCATAGACACTATCTAATCTGTTGGAAATATTATGGTCACTATTGATACTACTAAAAGAGGAAGGACTACCCGTACCATAGTGTTCTCTTACTGTCTTATAATCAGGAAGACCATGATCCCTTCCCCTTTGGATATTAATACTAACTAAGTCTAATCCAGATCCTTGTCCTAAAAGGAAATTTCTTAGACCATTATTTACTTTAAGATCTGTTCTGTATTGAGGGTGAAAAGATAAACCACGTAATAAGACACCTGGACCATATTGTCTGAGAATTTGAGGATTCAAGAAAATTGTCTTTAATGGCAACTCTACTACTCCTATTCCCTCACATGCATCATTTCTTAAAATAATATCGTTTTCTACCATAGTATGCCACCTATAAGCAGCAGTAGCAAAAGTATTCCTGATATCAGGTCGAACATTAGAATCATATCCAGAATAAGAGTCCATAGGAACTCCAAATGCAGGTAGATACTCTTCATAAACAATTCGTTGCATCATAGCACCAACTAACTTTCTAGCTTTCTGATAAATGATTTCATCATCAGTTTCTCCCTGACTCTTAATATGATCACAAAGCCTATTGTGCTCTCTTACAAAAATAGTATGAAGAGCCGTAAGATTCGGATGCTCATTAGCCCTAAAATCTCCAGCTACAGCCACAATTCTTACGGTTCCATTACGTTCTCTATCTCCATCCATCCTTGGAGCAGTAGGATCATGAGCAGAATCGAATTCTCCATCTATAGTATTATATGGTACAAGATTACCTTTAGATGTTTTTAGTTTCCCATCTACATGACTTCTCAACCAACTTGCTACAACTTCGTCACTTCCATATACATTCGAGGCATCAATATAAGATGTAATGATATTGGCTTGCTGCCTTGGTGAACTCCCTGGTATTCCTAAAGATCGGTTAAAGCGAATAATACCATTACCAGCAAATACCGGATCATAATCTGGTACTGGAATAGGTGCGGGTTCCATACTACCTTCCGTTAAAACAAAATCATGATCTAAAAATTGTCCAAATTGATAAGCCATACCTGATAACAATCTTTTATCTCTTCTATCTTGTGGTTCATCAGACAATTGGTTAGAAATATGTCTTGTACCTGGACGATTTTGCCCACCTAAAGAATTATTAGGACCATATTGAGGAGGGAGCTCGAAAAAAAGAGGACTTCCAACTGAACCATACTCTGGATTGTCAAAGTTATTATTGGTCCCATCAATTGTACGATACATTGGTCTTGTACCTGCATGAGGATCATTATATGTTATACAAGTACTAATTTGAATATCATCTATCCAAGCTTTATCATTATTAGCATTACCATCACATCTGAACCTGAATACAGTTTCTGATGAAAAATCATCTTCAATTTCAACAGTTTTACTTTTAAATGATGGTGAATTTGACACACCTCCTTGACCGCTTATCCATTGTTCTGCCATTTGAAAATTAGTGCCTCCATCCGTAGAATACTCCAACACTAAATCATCTCCAGATTCCATACCTTGAAATCGAAGCATAAAATCAAATTTAGCTTTTGAAACATTAGAAAGATCCATGTTATCTGTATATGTACTAGAATGTAATCCACCATTACCTCTAAGTCTAACAGCCTTTGCACTCATATTAGCACCTCCATTTCCATTGTTACAAAGGTTACCGCCATCATTCCAGAAACCAAATCCAGCTTCGAAATCATGTTCATTTTCTAGAGTTAAATTACAAACTGGATCTGAATATTGTACTGCACATCCGTGTGCTTCGAATTCTGCCAAATATAAGGAACCCTCATTTTTTAATTGAACTCTTATATATCTTCCTGTAGTTCCAGATGGAAGGTTATTTAAAACACTTGGAGTACCAATTGACCCTTCTATCAATTCGGTATAGCTCGCTTGACCAAGCGCAGCAGTTAAGCTCATACTTCCAAAAGGATATCTAGAAATAATTAAATGGCAATCTTCTGTAGCAGGAACACCACTCTCTCCAGGACAAGCAGTTCTATTCCACATTTTGATCTGTTGAAGGCTGTATACTTCACCCAAATCGACTTGCCAATATGCCTCATTTTCACTGTTTGTAGCAGACACAGAAGGAGTGGTCGCAGGTCCAGGATAGAAACATCCATTTGTATTTCCATCAACGGCTTTTGAAGCGTTTCCATTATAATTCTGTGAATTATATGTGGATGATTGTTCGGCAGTTTTATTCAAAGCTAGATTAGAGGGAGTTAAACATCCATTTATAAGAGAAGCTTCATCAAAATCACTAGTGATAGTAGTTGATAAACTACCTTCAAATGTTATTAGCTTTTCTGTTGGGCTATTAGCTAAAACTTGCCCCAAGCTGAGGAAAAGTAAAAAAATAAGAGGGTAAAAAAATTTCATAATATGTTTTTTAAAGATTTAATAAAATTATACTCAAATAATAGTTTGTTTTATTTTGATGCACTTGGTTGTAATCCACCACATCAACCTATGCTCAGTTCAGAGAAACTGAGCATGTGATTAGTAAATGAGTAATACGAGTCAAAAAAATTACTGATGATTTGTAAAACCATTATAAAATTAGATGGTACGATAAAACTCATTCAAGTCTAACAAACAAACGTATTTATTAAACCTATTTGGATTTACGGTCGGGATTTACTTTACGGTCGGGATTTACTTTACGGTGGGTTTTGAAACTATTCCATAATGAAACAGCTTTTGTCGATATTATGTTAGGATCATATCGTTGGGACAATAAAATTAAGTAAAAATAATCAAAAAAGAGCAGGGAATGAATTATTTTTTTCTTATACTATATTTATCTATACACACATGGGGTGTAATCGGAGTTTGTCCCCAAGTATTATTGCCTACAAAATAAATTACACATCATAATATCCCACCTACCAGAAAGAGCGGCAGCTCTCATGAAAATCAATTTTTCTACATTTTCAGGGAACCAAAAAGTAGAAGGAGATTTAAATCTCAAATTGATAATTCGTCTTATTCATGATTCAATAATACCACTACCACAAGGTCTATTTTGCGACCTAAGTGCTTGATAATCACACCTGTCCTGCTGTTTTTAAAATATTTAAAAGGGTTAAACTCTGCGTGGTTAAAACCTGTTATGCCTTTTTGAATTAGTTGAGTCATTTCTGAAAAATTACCTCGCCATAGCGCATCTTTTACTTTGTCAAAATACGCTTTCATGTCATGGAGGTGTTCTGCTGCGTGATAATAATCCAAGATCTCAATAATATTCTCTTTCTTTACGCCCAATTGACATAACATTGGACGAGCTCTATTCCAAATCCAAGGAGCACCATCACCTAAAAATTGAACACTCTCTGTTTTTTCTATTTCTAAATTTTCATGATATTGTTTCAATAAATCAAAGGTTTCATCATCCCCAAAACAACCATCATAAATCGGTTTGGTCTCCTTATTTATCTTTCCATTTTCATCAATCGTACTAATTACAAAAAGCTTAGGCTCTCTCCATGGTGTATCAAATTTTTCGATTCTTCCTCTTTTGTTTTCTTCATAAACTCTTGTTCTTGTCCTCCCCCCGTCCATCGCTATGACTACCCGTTTTCCAGACAAACTTTATCCTTGTTCTATTTGTACACTTGATCTTTTTCTCATTCCCGCGTCTACTAAGGCTAACGAATTTTACCTAACTCTGTCAAAATTGACTTTGATTTCTTGGTAATTCATTAGCTCTTTTGCCACTTGGAATGATGGACAAAGTAGTGATTGTAAGCAACTTAGGCTTTTATACATTGCGCTTGTCGATTCCTCTGATTGAAATATTAACAATGATAAATGTCGAGAACCTTCATCGTCTGTTGGTGCAAATTTAGCGTACAAAGAGTCATAGTTAATCTTCTTACCTGTTCGTAATTGTATTTGGGCTTTCCAAAAATCTAATTTAATTAACCCTTTTCTGATGCCTTATTTTTCTAGGCTGTTACAAAAGCTGGAGTTAGGCTTATCCATTTTATCAACTCCTCTGATATTTTATTATACAAATCTATCAACAGTTGATGGAATATTTATTAAAATTCGAACAGCCTTCCAGACAGCAACAGAGAAATCAATTCTTCTGTCTTTAATTGGTTTTCAAACTCTGTTTTTAGTATCTTTATTTTTCAAATAGGGATTCGATTATTTTGGATTTTTGTCTATCTCAATTTAATACATTCTCTCTTTTATTTTTTATTTTCCTTGGAGACAATTCCCAATTGCGCCCTAATACATATACATATATCAAACAATTTTTTCTTTTTAATTGATAATCTGGTAACTACTAATTTCATTTATTGAACTTTTCTCAAAAAACTTAATTTAAGTTGCTTTATCTTAACTATCAACTTTATTCCCACCAGATCTTATTTTTAATTCATAACTAATTGATATTCACTACAGTTAAACTCTTGATTCGAATTATGTATCTAATAGTATATTTTAATTTCTCCATCCATATCCATTTCCCGATGTGATTGGTCAAAAATGATACGGACATGATTTTTTAAAATTTAATTATATACAATCGTTTTAAAAAATAAATCATACCATTTATTAAAACCTATAATTTCGATACTCTCCTATTCTCCACCCAAAAACATCTTCAATTTTTCTCAAAAAAAAATTTTTCCATTTCATTTTTTTTCTAGTCGGATCAAATGAAAACTCCCAATTTATTTTCCCTATTCTTTCTTGCATCACTTTTGGATGAGTTCCTTTAAATTTTTTTAAAGCATCAATTTCTGAATAATCAAAGGCATCAATATCAGGAACTTTTTCAGTAACCCATTCATCAGAATGCCAAAGTCTATTGAAGTTCTTTTGTTTTAGTTGCTGTTGCTTTGGATGCTTTACCCATCCGTAGTGAAAAATCTCTGCATTAATCAATTTTACTCTTAATTTATTCTTATTTTTTCGAAAACCCTGAGCATCTCTCCATGAATGAATATTTTTATCATTACGAATAATTCGAACCTCTCTACGATACCATTTTCGAGAATCTCCAACAAAATCATAGGAACCGTAAAAATGTTGAAACTTAAATAACAATGCTTCTACATTTTTATTTTTAAGTAAAAATTGCATTTGTTTTTTGATATGGTCATGATACTTTTCATGAACTACCTCATCTCCTTGAATGTAAAAGCACCAATCAAATTCTTCTCCAATTGCGGCAAAAGCTTTATTGGTTTCTTCTGCTAAAACTGCTCCACCTTCTCTCAAATTTTCATCCCAAACTGTTTCGATGATTTCTATTTTTTTCGAATTAATCCCTCTAATCAAGTCCAAGGTAGCATCCTCTGATTTTCCAACTGCAACTACCATATGATCACATATTGGCAATATTGATTGAATTGCTTCCACAATAGGATAATCATATTTTATGGCATTTTTTACAAATGAAAAACCGCAAACTTTCATTTTTGAAAAAATTTTATTGAAATTAATAATATGTGTTTTTTCTAAAAAATAACTTGAATTATTTCGATTTAAATTACTTTTACAAAAAATGAAACACCCTTTAAAAACTAATAATGAGAAAACTAAAAAGACTATTACGTCGCCTTCTTCTTTCTGTACTTTTGATAATCATGGCCATCATCATTATCAACACAGTTAGTTATTCTTCAAAGCAAATTTCTGTCTCTACTTTTAATAAATTCAAAATAAGTGATGATGTGATTCAACGACTTTCAGATATTACAAAAATCACCACGACTTCATATCCCTCACATGTAGATACGGCTGCCTTTCTTGAGTACCATTCTTATGTTGACTCTATTTTCCCTTTAGTTGATTCCCTTTTGAAAAAAACGACGGTCAACCAATTTAGTCGAATTTACAAATGGCAAGGTCGTAATCCAAATTTAAAACCATACCTTTTGATGGCTCATTTAGATGTTGTCCCTGTCGAAAAAGAAAGTCAAACTCTGTGGACAGAACCACCTTTCAGCGGCAAGATCAAAGATAATTTTATTTGGGGAAGAGGCACACTAGATGACAAAGTAAGTGCCATGGGGATTCTCGAAACTGCGGAAATTTTACTAAAAGAAAATTATGAACCGCAGCGAACTATCTATTTTGCTTTTGGGCATGATGAAGAGGTGGGAGGGAAAAATGGGGCGCAAGCTATCGTTGAATATTTTTTGCAGAAAAAAATAACTTTTGAATACCTTTTGGATGAAGGATCTTTAATTTTGGAAAATGCTCTGCCAGGATTAACTCGACCTTTAGCTTTGATTGGAACTGCCGAGAAAGGATATTGTACCTTAAATTTAGTAGTTAATTTGGAACATGGTGGTCACTCTTCTATGCCTCCGCCCGAAACCGCAATTGGGATTTTGAGTCATGCTTTGGCGACTCTGGAAGACCACCCTTTCCCTGCAGCGATTTCTCAAAATGCGCAAGAATTATTTGATCATATTGGTCCTGAGATGTCTTTGCCGAACAAAGCTATTTTTGCAAACCTTTGGTTGTTTAAAGGAATACTAAAATCTCAGTTTGAAAAATCAGCCGCTTCTAATGCGATGATTCGAACCACGATTGCACCTACGATGCTCGAAGGTGGAGTGAACGATAATGTGCTACCAACTAACGTTTCTGCCACGATAAATTTTAGAATTATTCCTGGACAAACTAGTGAAACAATTATTGAATATTTGAATAAAACCATTGACGATAAGCGGGTAAAGGTTTCTCGAATTAATGCCTCCTTTTCAAGCGAACCCTCAAAAATTTCTAGTTCCTCTTCTTTTGGTTTTAATGCTTTACAAAAAACGACGAAGGAAATTTTTCCTCAAAGTGTAGTAGCTCCAAGTTTAGTAATTACTGGAACGGACAGTCGATTTTATGAACCAGTAAGTGAAAACATTTATCGATTTATGCCGGTGCAGTTAACGAATGATGACTTGAAAAGAATTCACGGTATTGATGAACGAATCAGTATTGATAGTTACAAAACGATGATTACGTTTTATTATCAGTTGATTTTGAATAGTAGTATTTAATTTCCACAACACATAAAATACACAGGTTATCAGTTGTCTATAATCTATTTTTTTGCCAAGTGGTAAAAACAATTTTACTCTGATCGAATACTTTTTACTAGATTAGAAATAGACATCGCAGTTCGTCCAGGTTGAGAAACAACTATAGCCAGTACAATTCTGAATTAGCAGATAAGGACTCAACGCTGAAAAAAGACGATTCAAGTTATTTTAAAAGATGTAGGTATTATAATCTTTGTTCCGCTTTTCACAACGAGACAAAATAGTGGTAGGATTGGATTGTGTACCATCACAAATAATTCGATTAAATGGCAAAATGTTTTTTCGCAAAATAAAAAATGGAAAAGAACTGATGTGACAAAGAGTATTTAAAATCTATAATTCAAATTTAAACTCACATTTATTCCATTCTCATCTGCAAAATATCGTAGTCTATTCAGGTAATCTCGATAAGTTGTATTCATTAAATTTTCTGCACGAAGTGAAACTTTCAAACTAGATTCCTGCCATTCAAAATTAGTTCCAACTTGCAACCCAATTAAAAAGTAATCATCAGGTGGTGATAAGAAATCTTGAGATTCTTCTATTCTTGTTTGTTGAAAAACATATCGACCATTAATTGTTAAAAAGTTATTTTTCCATTTTCCTCCATCTTTAAAAGTATATGTCATTGAAGAGAGAATATTGTCCGAAGGAATATTTATCAAGCCTATATCATTCGTCAAATCGTTACCACGAACTAATGCATACTTTAAAATAAAATTCAAATTTTGTTTTGGCTCATATTTCAATAACAAATCTAAACCAGTAATATTTGCATTTGTTTGCTTATATAAAAAAACAGGAAATGCTCCTCTAATTGTCAATCTAAATTCTTTTTGTGGTTCAAGAAAAATATAATCTTGAACATTTTGAAAATACCCTAAAGCTTGAACAAAAAATTTATTTTGAATTCTAAAATCTACCGACAACAAAGCCTTTAATGATTTTTCAACATCCATATTTCTATTGCCCTCTTCAATACCACTCACACCTTGATGCAAACCAAAACTATATAATTCATTCACTTCAGGTGCTCGCAATAAATAACCGATATTAAAATTAGTTTTAAAAAAATCATTTTTTTCCCAACGTAAACCTGTGGACAGAGCATAATTTTGGAATAAATGACCTATAATCTCAAGTTCTCTAGGAGGTGATTGAGTGAATCTTTTTACAGTTAATTGCTTTAAACTAAATCGACCTCCAAACTCAAATAACCACTTGTCTGCTTGATCATTTTGTACAATCCAATAAGTTGAGGTCTGATAACTTCGATAGTTTGGAATCAAAGGAGATACACCTGTTCCTGGGTTGTTTCCATTATCAACCATTTCGAATTGAATACCAGCTTTTAAAAATATCTTTTCACCAACTAATCCATTATATGCCGCTTCTGCATGATGAGAAAAAAGTGACAAACTTAAAGAAGGTCTAGTTCTAGCTTCTCCTCTTCTAATATCAAATTCTTCTCGATTATTGAGTTGTCCACCATATTTAAATTTAATTATTTTTTCATCATCCATTAAATATTTAGTTTCCATCTTCACTAAGTGGTGTGTTACCTGCTGTTTTGGAGCTGCAATGGAATAAGAAAAGTTATCTTCAATAGCAAAAGGCTCACTTCTTCCTATTGCCGTTTCCAGATCTGTTAAGTTTCCTATATGTGAACCTCTTAAGATACCAATCTTTGTATTAAAAAGACTATAATAAAAATCAGTTTTCCACTTTGGATGAAACTGCTTTTCTATTTGTAAGGCTAAATTATTTTCTTTCTTTCCAGTATTCGTCAAAAAATAATTAGAAGTGCGGTTATCGCCTTGTCGTTTAAGTGTCCCTGTAATTCGCCAAGCTGCCCAACTGCCATTTTTTTCAATAGTAGAATTTAACGTGTGTCCCCAACCATTCGATTGTAAGGTATAATTAACCTCTCCATGCAAATGTGGATCTTCTTGAATATTGTCTGTTTCGACTAGCACCACGCTCCCCAATGAATTACCTCCATAAGCTAATGCACTTGCACCTTTTACAACTGAAAGATGATCAGCCACGAAAGGATCGATCTCTGGAGCATGGTCACTTCCCCATTGCTGTCCTGACTGAGCAATACCATTATTCAAGATAGCTACTCGATTCCCAAAAAGACCGTGAACTACGGGTTTTGAAATCCCTGAACCGTTTCTCAAAACACTTACTCCAGATATATTTCCCAAAATATCTGAAAGGTTTTTGTTGCCTTCTTCAGTTATAGCTCCACGACTAATTGTTTGGCTTGACTCGGTTGAATTATCCTCATGACTACCATGAATCACGACTTCATCCAAAAGTTCAGAATGGTGGCTTAAGTAAATTTTGAACAAGGTATCTTGTTCTAATTTAATAAAATATTCTTCGCTATGACATCCAACATGACTCGCTTGAATATGATATTCTCCAGCGCATATATTTTTTATTTCAAAAAAACCATGTTTATCAGAGACAGTCCCCTGTCCTAAATTTTTCAAAAAAATTGTTGAATACTCTAATGGTATGTTAGTTCCTTTGTCTAATACTATGCCTGTAAGTGTTAAGTTACAGCTTTGAGCTAAAAGAAATTGAGGGAAAAATAAAACCGATAAAAAAAAGAATTTTATTTTCATCATCGAGTCTTGGTTGGTGTTTTAATCGAACGCAGAGACAAGGAAACGCTATTATTTTTCTTAGAAATAATTTTAATCCTGCGCCTACTTGACTCTGCGTTCTAATTAAAGACTATTGAAGAGTAATATCAAAAGTTACTTCAATATCAGTCTCTCCTCCTGCATTAGTAATATCTCCTGACTGAACACCAGTAGCAGATTTATCTGGTTCGTGACGTAAAACCACTTGTATAGTTCCAGATGAAGCATCACCTGTCGTTAGAGTAGTTACTAAACCCAGAGGATTTCCATTATCATCTTCATCAGCATAACCTACAGTTAAGTTAGCTCCAGTAGCCGTAAAAAAGAATTGGTGCTCCAAAGCCTCTTCCTCAATTTCTTCAGTTATACTCTCTGCAGGAGTTTCAGCTTCATTTTTTAAATCAAGTACTCCTATATAGGACATATTCGATTGAAGAATTCCTCCTGTTATAATAGGATCATCTCCTCCATCTCCATCCAAATCCAAAAAGGAAAGGGTTACTACATCTCCTGAAGTTGGGGTAAGTGTATAAGTTAAGGTAGTTATTACCTCTTCATCATTCATATCTATTGGATCGTCATCTTTACAAGAATTTAAAAATAGAACTGTGAATAGTATATTAACAATAAATATAAATTTAAGATTTTTCATGATCTAACTTTTTTTTAAAATAAAAGAATTAAAGAAGGTGATAAACGCGCATAAGTAGTCATCTATTACTTGATAGAATAGATGACATCTTCGTTTTTCAAAATTTAAATTTTGATAAAATAAATTAAACCTGAGTTGGTGGCGCCCTTAGCATCGGGTATGGATCTCCTGTTCGAAATGCAATATTCTCGAGATAAAAATATTGCATTTCAGTGGTTGGTAGTACAGATAATCTTGAAGGAAATATTACTACTTTTTCTGAAGGAGAAAAATGAAAATCACAAACAGAACAATCTAAGGCAATGTGTTCTATCTCATGCACGTGGCTCGAACTATTACAAATATTATCATGCCCTATTTCTTGCCTATCCGAATGGTCATGTAAAAAGAAAGAATGTATTTCTTGAAACACAGAGGCATTCAATAGCAAAATGGCTATTAATATTGATAAAATTTTTCGATATGTGGTTGATTTACTAATGTTAATTATTTTTCTTAGAACTAAAGTACAAAATTAAAAAAAATGCTTGTAACAGATGAAAGATGTTTTCAATAAAAACCAAAAAAAGGATGAAAATAAATTTTCACCCTTTTTTTTCGATATAATTTTAATAATGAGCAGAAACCATTTTTTTACTCGCTACTGCACATTTATTTTTCTATTTATCTTAAATATCGGCTGTCTTTAAGATGCAAGTTTCCATTCTGTTTCAACAAACTTTTTACCATCCCATTTCCCTAACCATTCAGCATCCTTTTTCTGACTTAAATAATTAGAAAATGCATATTCCGCTGCTTCCTTTGTTGCTCGAGAAATTGTGATAGTATTATTATGCCCCATTTTAATATTAAAAAAATATAATCCAGTTGCCTTTGTAAAATGCTTCTTTCTAGCCATAATTAATTTTTTTTAAGTGAAGAAATAACCCTGATGCAATTTGATGCATCATCAAAGAAATAAAATCAATAAAATTCTGTGGAGTAGATCTATACTTGGTGAGAATTTTTTAACTTAAATAAAGAAATCTTTTGTTAATAACGATGCAATTTACTAAATAGTTCCTATAGAAACTACTATTTTTGCCAATTCATCCTATTTTTTCGAAAAATACTACCTAAAAAGCAATAAATTAGCTTTCTTTTAACAATATTTCAAATTTATCATGTTTTTTCTGAAACCATTAATTTTAGGTACTTTCTTCAAAGTTTAATTCCAGCAGCTAAATATCATGATTCCACTCTTTCTAGTTAAGATCATAATTTTAAAAACGAGAATTCCCAAACGTCAAAGAATTTAATTTTTTCTATTAAACTTTGACCTCAACTCCCTCTTTTATCTTATCCAAGACCACCCGAGCCTGTTTCAATGTTTTTATTCCATCTCTAACTACGATCATATGCTTTTGTGATTTTTTCATATGTAAACCATATTTTACTCCATCTTTTGCTAAAAAAGCCAATAATTGATTAAACAGTTCTGACTCATAAAATCGAGATTGTGGATCCTCAATAAAATAACAACGCAATTTTTTATTTTTTAAAATTACTCTTTCAAAACCTAATTTTTTACAGGCCCATCGTAACCTTAAACCATCTGATAACTCCCGGACTTGACGAGGAATTTTCCCAAAGCGATCCTTCAATTGTCTTCCAAATTTTTGTAACTCTAACTCATCTTTCAACGAATCCATTTGTGTATAAAGACTAAGTCGCTCTTGAGTATTTTTGACATAGTCATCAGGAATTAACATCTCTATGTCTGTATCAATTTGCACATCTCGAACATATATTTTTTCTTTATCTAAATCTTCTTTAAATAATTCTTTGAAATCAGTCTCCTTCAATTCTTGAATCGCTTCTTCCAATATTTTCTGATAAGTTTCATATCCAATATCAGTTATAAATCCACTTTGTTCTCCTCCCAGTAAATTTCCAGCACCTCGAATATCCAAATCTTTCATCGCTATGTTAAAGCCACTTCCTAAATCTGAAAACTCTTCTATAGTCCTTAATCGTTTTCGAGCATCAGATGTCAATGTTGACATTGGAGGACTAAATAAATAACAAAATGCTCGCTTGTTACTCCTTCCAACACGTCCTCTCAACTGGTGCAAATCACTCATTCCAAATTGATTCGCATTATTGATGATGATTGTATTTGCATTTGGAATATCAAGCCCTGTTTCTATAATATTAGTGGAAACTAAAACATCATATTGTCGGTCAATAAAATTTAACAATGTCTTTTCGAGTTGCTTCGATTCCATCTGACCATGTGCTGAAGCTATATCAATATTTGGCAAAATTTTGCGCATCATAGCTGTGATTTCAGGCAACGATTTTACTCTATTGTGTACAAAGAAAACTTGTCCTCCTCTATTAATTTCATATTCTATTGCATCTCGAATAAGTTCTAAATTAAAGACACGAATCTCTGTGTGAATTGGCTGACGATTCAACGGTGCAGTTCTGATAACACTCAAATCACGAGCTGCCATTAATGAAAACTGCATGGTTCTAGGAATTGGAGTTGCAGTTAAAGTCAAAGTATCAACATTAACCTTTATATTTCTTAATTTTTCTTTTGCGGCTACGCCAAATTTTTGTTCCTCATCAATAACAAGTAAGCCTAAATCTTTGAAACCAATATCTTTACTCAAGATCCCATGTGTCCCAATGACAATATCTATTTTCCCTTCTTTTAGTTTCTCGAAAATGGCTTTCTTTTCTTTCGATGTTCGGAATCGATTTATATAATCAACTGTCACTCCAAATTTTTTCAGTCTTCCCCCAAAAGTTTTAAAATGTTGCAATGCTAAAATGGTGGTAGGAACTAATATCGCTACCTGTCTCCCCCCCAAAACACATTTAAAAGCAGCACGAACTGCAACCTCAGTTTTCCCAAAACCAACATCTCCACAAATTAATCGATCCATAGGATAAGCTTTTTGCATATCTTCCTTTACAGCTTGTACGGCTTTAGCTTGATCTGGTGTATCTTCAAACATAAAGTTAGACTCTAACTCAATTTGCAAATAATCATCTTCTGGATGTTCGATACCTTTCGCAGCTTTTCGTTGTGCGTAAAGTTTAATTAATTCCTTTGCAATGTCTTTGACCTTTCGTTTGGTGGTATTTTTTAACCTCTTCCAGGTGTCAGAACCAATTTTACTCAACTTTGGCGCTTTACCCTCTTTACCTACGAATTTTGTAATCTTATGTAGTGAATTGATGCTTACATAAAGTACATCATTGTTTTTATAAAAAAGTCGAACAGATTCTTGCGTCTGTCCATTAATATTTAATTTTTCTAACCCTGAATACCTTCCAACTCCATGATCAATATGCGTGACAAAATCTCCCGGTACTAACTCTCGTAACATTCGTAAATTAATCGCTTTGTCCTTTGTAAAACCTCGACGCAAGCGATATTTATGAAATCGGTGGAAAATTTGATGATCGGTATAGCAAGCAACTTTTAAATCCAAATCTAAAAATCCTGCGCTCAAAGCTTTTGTCACTGGATGAAATTGAACATCTGCTTTGAGATCTTCAAAGATGGCGTAGAATCGATCAATCTGTTTTGGATTCTCTGTAAAAATATAATTCTCTAATTTAGCATTTTGATTCTCGTGAAGATTTTCAATCAGTAATTTGAAATTTTTATTGAAATTTGGTTGTGGCTTACTATTAAAAATTATTTTTTCATTCGGCTCAAAGTGTAAATTTTTATTGAGAAAAAGTAAAGCAAATTCTTCTATATCTTGAATCACTTCATCAGGTTTAATGAAAGCCCTATCTCGAAATATTTCTGCCAAGTCTCCTTCATCTAGAGACGAAACTGTTTTACCAAATTTTTCAGCTTCTTCCAAACACATTTCCAATCTACCTATTAACATATCCAAGTCTTTTATCCAAATCACTGTGTTCTCTGGTAAGACCTTAAACAAGGACGTTTTTTGTTTTTGAGTAAACTTTGTGTTAATATTTGGAATAATCGAAACCCGAGCAATCTTCTTGACACTCAATTGTGTCAATGGGTCAAAAGTTCGAATACTTTCAATTTCATCATCGAACAATTCTACGCGGTATGGATATTCATTTCCGTAAGAAAAGATATCAACGATACCTCCCCTAATAGAAAATTGTCCTGGCTCATAAACAAAATCTACTCGCTCAAAACCATATTCAACAAATAACTCAACTAAAAAATCAACATCTAATTTCTCATCTTTGACAATTGAAATTTGTTTCTCATTCAACACTTTTGGTGAAACAACTTTCTCAAAAAGTGCTTCAGGGTAAGTAACAATAATTTCCCCGATTGATTTAATATTGGAAATCTTATTAATCGTTTCCGTTCGCTGCAAAACGTTCGCTGAATTAAGATGTTCAAAATCCATTGGACGCTTGAAAGAATCGGGAAAAAAGTGAATTCCCTTTTTCTCTAATAAAGCGGCAATGTTGTTTTGCAAGTAAGCAGCTTCTTCTTTGTCAGCTGCGATATAGAGGTGATGTTGAGGATTGGCGAGATAGGTTCCAGACAGGACAAAGGAATCCTGCGCTCCGGTCATACCTACAATTTGCAGGCGTGTCGAAGTTGGAGTTTGCAGCGCTTTCACAATTTGTTGTGTTCGCGCACTATCTCGGTACAAGTCTAATAGACGCTGCAAGTTGGACATAAGCGCAAAAGTAATGAAAATGAATTATTATATTTATACTAATAACAAAAAATTAAAAAGCGACTAGAGTTTAATCCAGCCGCTTTATACTTATTCTTGATGGATGTGAAAATCCAGATACATATTAATTTAATGAAAATCGAACGGTGATTCCACCTGCAGTATTGGTAATTGGATAAGCCGCTGAAGTTTTTGGTACTGTTTTTCTGTAATCAAAAAACAATCGGAGATTTAGTCTTTTATTAACCTGATAATCAACCGATGGGTTAATCGAAATATCTCGAGTTCCCCTTGTAGGCTCTGCAAGGTCTTGGTCCAAATAATGATTGATTGTAATGTTATCTCTAAATGAAAAATCAAATTTAATATTCAGATCATTTCCTTTTGGAACATTGGAATTTGCACCTCTTGCTCCTCGACCACCTGGACTAGCCTTTTTCGTACTTTTTTTAGATCCTTTCTTTTTCTTCTTTTTACCTGTTAGGAATGGAATGATTACATCTTTTAATCGGTAACCAAACCCAGCCACATACTCCGTTGTTCTATTTTCAGTAAGTACATTAGTTTGAAAGTCAGCATCCAGGTTTCTCGATTTTTTGAAATCTACTCTAAAGGTCATATCATTAATCGTTTTGATATCTATTCCTATAAGTGGTGAAAATTGCTCAGTAATCGTTAATGCTGGAATATCAAATCGAGTATAGTAGTTTCCAAAATTATTTAAGTTTTGACTACCAAAAGGATTTTCATTTACATACTGCTGATTAGTTTCAAATGAATTTACCGTCAAAGTAGATTTGTATCCATGAGTAATACTTACACTTTTAAAAATATTCTTGAACCAAGGTAATTTTGATAAACCATTATATGTTAATCGCCAATTTGGCCGAGGTATAGTTTTAAATATATCACCCTCCCTACTATTTAAAAACTCTATTGGATCTCGATCAGTATAAGCTGATAGGAATGCAGGAATGAGTACTTCTCTTTGTGCCTCACCAAATCCGTTGGTATATTCAGAACCATCTTCCGTGTGAACTCCTGTTCCTAACTGTTGAGAAATAACAGATCGGTTATTTTCGTACCGATCAAACAATGCTACCATATTATTAAAACCATCTTGAAAAAGTGTTTGCATTGCAAAATAAGAAACAGTATAAGAACCTATTTGCCTTTGATTAGCTATGCCATAGTTGATATAGTTATCACGATCAAAAGGATCAGCGGTCGCATAAAGAGTATCTAGATTTTTGAATAATAAAGATTCATTCTCAGTAAATGAATAATTGGCCTCAACATCAATCTTAAAATCAGTAAAAGGTTCTAAGGTTAATCGAGCGTCATAATTTTTGGTATACGTTCTGATTGCCTCTTGGTTCAAGAAGAAACTTTTAGTAATCCAACGATCAGAGGGATCAGCAACTGCCTTTTCAAACCAAGCATCATTTGGTTGGAAACCTGCCACGAAATCCCAACCTGGCCGAGTAAAATTAGTGGATTGCCCGAAGAAATCTACTGAAGGAGTATAACCAGGAATCACTGTGGAAAAATCTTCGGTATAGTCAAACCTTGCCTTTCTTACCAACAATAATGGTCGAATTAGTGTTTTGGTAATTTTGCTTGGTTCTTTATCTTTTTTATCCTTTTTTGACTTTTTATCCTTTGGGTCATCATTCGTTGAAGCTTTCGCTTTATTTCTAGAAGTTCTAGAGTTTCTTCTTGAATTAGATTTCTTTTTGTTTATTTTTTTCAAAAACTTCGACTTATTATAAAGTTTATCAAAATTCAAAACTCCTTTGATTGAACGAGATTGCCCATTTTGAATAATATTACCTAAGTGCACCGAATCTTTAAGGTTATAATTATTTAGTGCGCCCGCATCCCAGTTAAAGCTCCCTCTATATTTCACATCTGTACTCACCCAATCTAAAACTGGAATAGACTTAAATGGCACTTTATAAGTTATATTTACAGATTGTTGGAATTTTTTATCTCTTCCTAAATTTCTGACATTTTCTTTAATAAATGCATTCAACTCTGCATTACTTCTTCTTAGCTGTGTATCATCATCAAACTCTGCCAATTCATCAATCACTGATTGACTTGAAGCAGAATAATCTAATTTGAGACCTTTGGTCAAATCCCATCTCATATCGTAATTTCGCATCCATACAAATTGCTTATTGATATAAGTATTATAATACGGATTGTTACTTGCAAATCGATATTTGGTCTCAGCTTTTTGTCGATTTGCAATGGTGTTAAATGAAAAAGTATTTGGAATCGGATTAAAATTAAATCCAGTAATTAACCCAAGATGCTTTTTTAATTTCGGTTTTTTTGTCAACTTTTTAAAGGGTGTAATGTATTTTGCTTTCCGAGAAAACGTATAATCAACTTGTCCTCGTTTTTGATCGATGATATCTGATTCAATGATTGGATCGCTATGGGTTGTTGTAGTTTGGGCGTAAGTAAAAGTGAAATTTGAAATATCCCAAGGCATTGGAGTTTTGTCCTTATTCGTTCGTTCTTTCCTGACATTAGTAAAATTAAATCCTTTGATTGTTGTTTTATCAAAGGCTTGATTACGAATAGAATCTCTATCAGCTTGAGAAGCCTGATTGTCCAATTTTTCCTCAAGGGTAATATCTAGGTCATATGGATCGTATTCAGGAATACGATCTATATTGGAAAACTGAGCAAATGCAGGAATCTTGATTCCCCATTTATCTGGAAAAAATTTACCTAACTCAAAATCAACGTCAACTGCATATTCTTGAATCCTTTCCCGTTGTCGATCTGCTAGTTTTTGATCTAAAGCTCCCCAACCAATTGTACTGAAGGCTCCAGATGCAGCAACATTTCCAAAATCGGCTAACTGTATGTCTAATCTTGCCAATCCTGCTACACCGCCCCGTTCATCAAATCCACTTACTCGCAACTCATTTACCCATACTTCTCCACAAATATCTCTTGTATTATTTTCAACATCTACTTTTGGATTTCGAATTCCAATCATTATACCTTTTATGTTACCAAGATTTGGATTTCCTTTTACTCTGACAGTATTTTGTATATTATCAGGATCTTGAATGGCAAATGCCTTCCCTACAATTTCAGCAGCAGTTCCTGCCTCGTTTCGTTTTACTTTTACATCTTTTAATAGCTCTAATGGAAAATCAAAATCATTTTCCTCTCGCCAGACTTCAAGTTTATATTCATTATCTGTACTAAAGTCCGGTAATGCGGCCGAATCAGAAAAAGTTAATGGTATCTCGTACTCGTAATAATTTTTTTCAAAATCACTTCCCATTCGCATAAAAATACTCATATCCCCATCTTCAACATCATCAGGCGCTTCGGCATGGACATACATCCTCATTCGTTCATAAACTCTTAAATCTAATTTAATATTTTTAAAAACGGCCTTAGATTCCCCATCACTCAATCCACAAACATTCATCGCAAGTGATTGCTCATTTTGTAAAGCGTTGGGAAATGCCCCAAGTGATTGCTCCCTTTCGATACCTAGTGGTAAAACATAATTGAACGGCTGACGACTACTATTTTCCTCTACATTTACAGCATTAACATCAAATAATGCCTCGTTAGGTATTCCTGAAGTAATAACATTACCATCTACAATATCCCTTCTGTATCGCCTCCATTGGTTTCTTACCAACTCCAATCTAGCAAAACGTAAAATGGTTTTCTCATCAAACCCTTGCATATACATTCTGATAAATCTGATAGATCTGAAATCTTGAATACTACCTACCTTACTTGTGAACTGGTCAATTGGGATTTTAAACCGGTACCAAGTTCTTTCTGATGCAACGTCATAAATAGAGTCCGTAATGAAAGGAGTATTCCCATCCAAATCATCACCATTTGGTACTAATGGAATTTTATATTGAAAATATGCCTCAGTCTCACTCAAGGTATTATCATTATTAAGGTCTTCAGAATCAGGCTGATTAGTCCCTATAATTTCACTTACACTTCCTATCGTTCGAGCATTCCCTTGAGAGTTATTAAATTTTGCATATCGATCAGCAACACTAAAATTTGCATCAGTTAGAGACTCATCACTAGGTGTTACAAAATCATCATTTGAAACATCATCTAAATTAACTCCAATTGCATTAATTGAATTAAAGTAATCACTAAAAAGTTCCTTTTCTCCTTCATTATTCAAACCATCATATCCAACATCTTGTAGATCTCTATTGTCTGTATTATTATCAAAAGCAGTCGTTACCAAAGGTCCCAAAGGAACTCTTGCGAGATTCGTATTTGTTGTTGGTCGGTTACTATTGTTTGTTGCTCCTGGAAGTCCATTTTCAAAAAACAACCGAGAATCACGTAAAATATCCTCTGAAATATTACCTAAATTAATATACAAATTTCCTGCATCTGAAGTAGCTGACCCATCTGCTTTATCCATAAAAGGATTTAACATCCAAAACTCAATAAACTCAATATTAGCTGCTTGAAAATCATTGGTATTTAATGATCTCATAATTCCTGCCCATCGAGTTTCCGGGCTATTCAATTTCAAACTACCTCCAACATTAGACACACCTTCTGAATATTGTGTTCCCGTTGGTTCATCAAAATTATAGGGCCCTCTTTCATCTGGGCAATAAGCCAAATCAAAGGTAAAAATCGTAGGATTATCAGAAGGTGTCAATTGTCGATTCCTAAAAACTTCCTCTTGTGGAATTGCTGCTGCATAATTATCAGCAGCATCATTACCATCTCGAACACTTGGGTCTATTCTATACCAACTTAGACCTGCTCGATTAACTCCTGAAAGTCTACTATCTATCTCTGTTGCCTCTGGAAAAAGTGGATTATTGTTTTGAGCATCATTTTGAGGTACACTCGCAGGAACCCATGCTGTGTATGGAGTTCTTAAATCATAGCTACTTGTACTTCCTTCAAAATCATCAATATATACCGATCCACCTTTATCCTTACTAGAATTACCAGTCGAATCCACCTCTACTTGATTAATTGCTTTAGAGTGACCAGGTCGGAGTGCCGCCATCTCTGCTACCAAACTTATCTTGGAAGCAGCTTTTGTATCAATCAATGGAATACGATCTACTGCCTTTGTCAACCATGCTGACTCAGAACTATAATTGAAATCTAAACCATAAATTTTATTATTGATTGGATCATCCCCAATATTTACTTTTTGAGTAAATGGTCTTTCGAATAAATTTAGAAAAGTACCCCCAACAGAGAGATTATCATTTACCTCATAATCTGCTCGCAAGCCAACTAATGTTTTTGTTTGAAAACCAAAAAGTGTATTGTCTTCAAAAGAAACTTTAATCGGGCTCCCAGAAGCTAAAATGGCATCATTTAAAATCTTTATTCGTCCAATATTATAATCAATTTCATAATCTTGTCCTTCAATCAAAACTTGTGCACCCGAAGTCACTGTAACAGAACCTTGAGGTAAATTAAATGACCCTAGAGAAATTTCATTGGATATGGCAGATTTGTATGATCCTTTAATAGTGAATCGATTAAATTCTGGAAACTCTCTTGCGCGAACAATTGTCGAATCATACAACATTTGAAAAGAAAATTTTTCTTTATCCGCTACTCCATCAATTTGATCTACTAAAGATGACCCGAATGGTTCTAGGACTGGAAACATTATTCGGCCATTCCTTGTATTTATGGTTACATTTTGGACGAAATCAAAAACTCCATCTGGTACTGGATCTCCTTGGACATTTAAGTTATCTAAATTAAAAATTCGGAGTAATGGAATATTTACCAAATTGGTTTCTGGTAAAAAACGCTTCAACCCTGCTCCTGGATCATCATAATAAATATCTAATCTAAAATCATCTCGATTCACTTGGTAGGCCCCAATCGAATAAACATTTTTCATCATCAAATCCCATGAAGGTAAATCAGTTCGCTGGGTTGTACTTTTCAACATTTTTGTGAAAATTACATTTTGAGTTATCGAATCCTCAGTTGGCGGAACATCTTCGGCCAATTCTCCTACTTTGTAAACTTGATCTTTCCCCGCATAATTATATTCATATGAAACTGCCAAAACTTGGTCAGCTCTTAGGTTTACATTCACCGAAACAAATCCTAATTCTGCATTGTAAGTATACTCACTTGGATTTAACAGTCGAGCCCTTACTTTTTCAAAATCTCTGGTCTGTTGAAAATTAAATTGTCCTGTTAGTAAACCTACTGTTTTGTCTGCGTACCTAGCCTCTGAAATTTGAGTCAAATCACCGTAGATATCATTCGAGCTATTTTCAGGCAATTCATCTATTCCAAATACATCTCTATTTCGAGGAGTTGAAGGCTGTCCATAAAACATATTGTCATTAGTAATTCGATCATATTCTCCCAAATCGGCAAGAGCTACAATATCTCGAATTCCTTCTGTTTCATTTCGATCATTTGTTACCCAAACTTCAATCTTAGTAATTCGGCTCAAACTATTTATTGTTGGCATATTTTGTAATGCCTCTTCAAAATGATCTCTATGGTAGTGAGAAAGAAAGAAATGTCGATTTTCATCATACTGTTCACCAGTAACCTCAAATTCTTGCACTTGTGCCCCTCCTTTTATTTCAATGGCCTCTCTTTTTGATTTTTGCTGAGATGCAATAGCGGTTATTCTTAAATGCCCAAATTGTAATTCTGTTTTCAACCCAAATAAACTTTGTGCACCCTGAATCAAACTACTTCGGAGTGGTAAACTCACATTTCCTGCTTCGATCTTTTTTATAATTTCATCCTCACTAAATGCATCCGCATCATATTCCAATTTCAATTGATTATCAAAATCAAAAGTCGCTTGTGTATTATAATTAGTGGATAGTTTTAACTTTTCCCCAATCGAACCTTGCACATTCAATTGAATATTCATATCAAAGTCAAACCCACCTTGTTTTTGTTGTCTTTTAGTCAGAATTGGATTTTCAATATTTTGAAAATCTACCCCAAAAGTCAAGTCAATATTACCCTGAGGTTGAATATCTACTTCAGTTCCACCAAACAATCGGTTAATTAAATCTTTATCCAAATCCATTTTAGATAGTGGATCTACTTTTCCGTTAATACCCGTATTACTACTTAATCCCGAGAGTTGCCTGAAATATTCTTTTTCTTCTTTTTTAGCTCGCCAATCCATGTACTCATTAAAAGTCATGTAAGAAGGCATTCTAAAATAATCATCACCAATTTTTTCAGAAATAATATACATCCCAGTAGCTGGGTCATACTCTACATTTTGTTCGATAATACTTGGATCGGCAAGATCAAAAGGATTGGAATTTGGATTATTAATGAAGTCATCATATCGTTCGTTGAACGGAATAGTATCATTATTAATTAATATCTCCGGAGCAAATGGATCATCCAAATTAGAACCTCCTCCAAAATTAGCAAGTGAGGCAGAAAAGAATCCAAGCACAAATAAAAAACTAAGTAGTAAGTTTACCTTTTTCATAATTTCTTCATGGGAGATTTTTAGCATATTCCAAATTGCTGCCCATGTGCAGCTAAAATGGAAGGAAAGGAAAAAATTGAAAATGTTAATGCTTCGACTATTTTAATAACGCCGAATCAATTAGACAAAGACAATAATTAACTCGTTAGGTTGTCAGAATATTTTTTGAAATAAAGTTATTAAACCTATTTTTTCATTTTTTTGATATTAGATTTTTTCGATCAACTTATTGTTAACGCAACTTTATTGTATTGCTGTTTTGTTATTGCTTTTTTAACAATAACTAGATTTTAAATCCTTTTTGGGTTTTTCTGTCTGCAATCCAGAAATACTTACGTTGTAAAATCGACTAAGTTTAATTTTTTTATTGTGTTTTTCAGGAAAAATAAACTTGAAGAATATCAAACAATAACCAAAAAACAACAAAGTAATCATCATTTTAGATTTTAATTGGTGTTTTGATTATTCGACCGTCAGGATAGGTTCTTTAATGCTAGTTTAATCATATCTTCTACGCTATTAATATTAGGTTGTTGCTGAAGAATTTTATTAAGCACTTTTTGAACCTTAATTTTGGGAAATTGTAAAGCTACCAATGCAAATAACGCTTCTTCTCTTATTGTATTGTTGACTGGAGAAATTGAAATTGTAGAATCTCCCGATTCTTTAATCACCTTATCTTTTAAATCTAAAATAATCCGTTTCGCAGTCTTAGGTCCTATACCTTTTACTTTATTAAATACTGCAACATTTTCACTCAAAATGGCCATCCTTGCCTCTTCTACTTTCATGGATGATAATAATACTCTAGCAGTATTGGGTCCGATACCCGAAACTGAAATCAATAAAACGAACATACTTCGTTCCGCTTCTTCAGCAAATCCATAAAGTGTGTGGCTATCTTCTTTGACTTGAAAATGAGTCAAAATTTGGACTTTTTCCAACTTTTCAATTTGGGCATAAGTATTTAAACTAATATTCACATGGTAACCAATTCCACCAGTTTCTATAAGTATGTAAGTTGGACTTTTATAGGTGATTTCACCTTTGATATATGCAATCATTTCTTTATTTGAAAAATTGATTGCAAATGTACAAAAAATTGGGAAAAAGGAGCCAGTCAGTTAGGTTGTCCACCTCCTTTTATACCAGTAGTCAATGGCTTCCAATTTTTTTCATAAATTTGAATAATCAACCGAAAATAAAAAAGCATTAAATTAAAAAGATTACTACCTGTTGAAAGTTCGATACAGATAAATAACCTGAAACCCGACACCATTTTTTTCTATATTTGCTTATAAATTTTAAACAAAAATGAAAGTAAAAGTTATCAACCGCTCCGTTAATGCCTTACCTCAATATGAAACTTCTGGAAGTGCGGGAATGGACCTAAGGGCAAATATTGATACTCCAATTCAATTAGAATCACTTGAAAGAAAAATTATTCCAACCGGACTTTTTATTGAATTGCCAGAAGGTTATGAAGCACAAATTCGTCCTCGAAGTGGGTTATCAATAAAAAAAGGATTGAGCCTGGTTAACTCCCCAGGAACAATTGATAGTGACTATCGCGGTGAAATTGGGGTGATAATGATCAACCTTTCAAAAGAAACACAAACCATTGAACCCTCTGAACGCGTTGCTCAAATGGTAATCGCTCGCTACGAGCAATCTACTTGGTATGAAGTTGTGGAACTTTCAGATTCTGAAAGAGGTACAGGTGGATTCGGTAGTACCGGCAAAAAATAATTAAACAATTTTACTAAAGAAAAGTAAATTAAACTTTAATTTAAAATACTCGTTTGACATAGTTAATCGTTATTTTAACAGCATATAATACTATCAAAATTTATCGTTAACTTTAAAGTATATACCACTAATTTTTAGATATGAAATTGTTTTCCAAAACACATACTATTCTCCTCTTGCTATTTGGCGGAATATTTTTTTCATTCAATGCTCTAGGCCAGAAAACGTATTCTGAAGAAGAAGTAAATACTGAAAAGATATTTATCGAAGCTAGCCAAGAGAAAATATTAGGGAATTATGAAAACGCAGTCGATCTCTATAATGAAGTTCTCAAACGTGATAAAGATAATCATGCCGCTGCTTATGAATTAGCAAGAATGTATGATGTTCTAGATGAAAACGATAAAGCTGAAAAGGCTATCAAATTGGCTATCAAATTAGATAAGTCAAATGAATGGTATCAGTCTTTCCTTGCAGACCATTACCAAAAGTTGAATAATGATAAAGAAGCTGCAAATGTTTTTGGCAACCTAGTGAAGCAATATCCAAATAATAGATACTTTTATCAAAAGCAAGCTTACTTTTTAGTACGCTCTAAGAACATTCCTGATGCAATTAAAATCTATGATAGGATTGAGGCAAAATTTGGATTAACAGAAGAACTTGTCGGAAAAAAACATAGCCTTTATTTGGGTTTGGGAAAACAAAAAAAAGCTACTCGGGAATTACAAAAACTGACCAATACTTTTCCTACTAATATCGAATATCACTACATGTTAGCTAATCACTTTCAAAGAATTGGTAAAAACGAAAAGGCTAAAGAAATTTTTCAAAAAATATTAATACTAGATCCTAAAGATGCTCAAGCTAATATTGCATTAGCTAGTTCGAACAATGGAGAAGAAAGCAACGCGATTTTTTTAAGTACTCTAAAACCTATTTTCCAGCAAGAAGATGTGGACATCGATTTAAAAATTAAAGAAATGATTCCTTATATTCAAAAAGTTGCTAATACGGGTAATAAAAAGTTAGCCGATGCAGTCATTGAATTAGCTCAAATCTTAACCGATGTCCATCCAAATGATGCAAAAAGTTTTTCCGTTTATGGTGATTTACTCAACCATTCGGAACGACCGAAAGAGGCTCTGGTGAAATATATGCAAACTTTAAAATTGGATAACTCTGTTTTTACGGTTTGGGAACAAGTAATGTATCTTAACTTGGAATTGAACGACTTTGATGCGCTTCTCAAAACTTCAAACGAGGCGCTTGATCTTTTTCCAAATAAGGCAAAAGCATATTACCTAAATGGAATTGCCAATTCTGAAAAAAGAAATTATACTGATGCTATTGATGGTTTTCAGCAAGCACTAATGATGAGTGCAAAAAATAATAGAATGCGTGCTGATATTCATGGTAGACTTGGTGAAGTTTACCACAACTCCAAAAAATACACACAATCTGATAAAAATTTTGAAAAAGCATTAAAGTTAAATCCGGATGCTTTTACAATTTTAGATAGTTACAGTTTTCATTTAGCATTGAGAGGAGATCAACTAGTAAAGGCAGAACAAATGTCAAAACGTTCAATCGAACTTCAGCCAAACCAACCTAGACTGCAAGATACTTATGGTTGGATTTTATATAAAATGAAAAATTACATTGGTGCCAAAGAGTGGTTAGAAAAAGCAATGACAAATGGTGGTGAATCAATGCCTACCCTTTTGGAACATTATGGAGATATTTTATTTAAACTGAATGATAAAGAACAAGCATTACTTTATTGGCAAAAAGCTCAAGAAAAAGGTTCTTCATCAGAATTATTATATAAAAAAATAACTAATAAACAATTATTCGAGTAACTTGACTCACAGTAATCTACTCAAAACAACTCTATAATATAAAACCATAAAAGAGATTAAGAACTTTAATATTCTTAATCTCTTTTTTATAATACTCTTTTGTTGGATGGCAAAAAACTATAAACAATGAAAAGCAAAATCGCCGCCCAAGTCATTAATCGAATATCAATATAGAACGTCCGAAACTCACCTAAAAACAATTCTAAACTCATCATCAAATAACTCAACCCAAGTATTCCTAAAAAAAATTTATCCTTCAAATCCAATTTCCCAAAGCTCCCACGTGTTTTTATTTTTTCAAAAAAAACATACATCAAATAAACTACTGCCGGATAAACAAAAAAGTAAGCGTAATTCTGCTGGTGAGGAAAAAGGAAAGGGATCACCAAAAAAAGATAACCAACCTCCCAGAGTCGATGTAAAGTAAATTTTGCTTTTTGGAAAGGAAGTGAACGCAAAAAATATAAAGTAAAAAAAATTAAAAATAATCTCAATCCATTTGTAATAAAAACAATAGACTTTATAGATAATGGAGTAATAAAGATTAAACTTACTTTTCCATTTTGACTATGAAAAAGTGCCGTCACTAATGAGCCGAATCCAGCTCTAGAGAAATCTAAGACATTTTCTCTTTGACTAGGATTAATACCATTCCACCACTCACCTAACAAAAATGAATTGTACTCCCAACCTATAAAAATCCCAGGCAAAAATAATAAAGACATCGAAACCAAAAAGATACTCAATGCTCCTTTCCAATATCCACGGTAAATAAGATAAGGAAAAAAAACAATCGGCATAATTTTAATATTTATACCAAGAGCTATCAAGGCACCACCTTTCCACTCCTTACTTTTCAAAATCAAATCTAATCCTTGTAAGGTCAAATAAATCATCATTATTGTAATCTGATGATAATGAATATTATCTCGAAGGCCTTGAAGACATAAAATAACACTTCCCCAAAAAAAACATCGTTGAACTGAAACTGGTAACAAATTCAATTCTAACCAATCACACAAAATTTGCCAAACCCGATAAAAAAAATATATATTTAACGCTAACCATAACAATGTAATTACATATTCAGGGAAAAAAGTAAAAGGCGAAAGCAACAAAGCAAAAAAGGGACTATAATAATAGTGTAGCCAACCTTGATAAATTTTAGTGTAAAGGTTTTCACCAATCAAAATATCTTTTCCTGCTGAAAAAAAAATATTAAAATCACATTGTCGAAAAGCTTCGATAATCAAAAAAATAGATAATGCAACTAAGACAACAACCTGAAAATGTCGATAAGTGATTTGTGATTTTTTTTTCATGAAATATAATTCAAAACAGTTTATTTTTACAAAGCTAAAATAAGTTTTAGATTTCCTATTTTTGCAGAGAATATTTCTTTTTAATATCACAAAATCAAAACTTTGTTAATCAAAACAAGAGGCATTATTTTTCGTTCCATCAAATATTCTGAAACGAGTATCATTACCGATATTTTTACAGAAGAAAAAGGTTTGCGGACTTATATCATTAGTGGAGTTCGTAAAAAGAATGCAAGGGTAAGTGCTAGTCTTCTACAAGTGATGTCACTCGTAGACTTGGTCGTTTATCATCGAGATGATAAAGATATGACTCGAATTAAAGAAATAAAAGCTGCTCATATTTATCAATCCTTACCCTTTGAAATTGCTAAAAGTTCGATTGGACAATTTATACTGGAATTAACACGAAAGGCTGTTCATGAACCAGAGGAAAATTTACCAATGTTCGAGTTTGTTTATGATTTCTTTCAATTTTTAGATGAAACACAATTACCTTCTTCCAATTTGCACCTATATTTCATGTTAAGACTATCCGGTTATTTAGGGTTTATGCCCGAAGACAATTTTTCCAAAAACTACCCTTTTTTTGATTTACGAGAGGGGATTTTTGTTGCAGAAAAAGAATTACATGGATATTTTTTACGAGAAGAATTAAGTCAACTAGTTCATAAACTATTAACTACCAACTTGCAAGAAACTCATAATATAAAAATGGGTCGAGATATACGAAAAGAACTCCTCCGCCAATTAATTATTTTTTATCGATTGCACATTGAAAACTTCCCAGACTTAAAATCTCATCAGATATTGGAAGAAGTTTTAGGATGAAAATCATAATTGCGGATGGTCATCCAAATATAGCAAATACTCGAGTCAAGTAACCAAACTCCCTCAATTCTGTTAATTTTGATCTAAATATGAAACGAATTTGATAAATAGTAGATTCGTAGGGCAATGATCACTTAACAGTCGTTATCTTAGGTTTAACGAATAAAATTTATTCACACTTTATCACTATTCGAATTCGTTTCACCTTTTGATAATTTTAGATTATAAAAAAGAAAAACCTTAATGGATAACGAAAATCGTCGAAGCTATACTTCAAATACTTCGTCAAAATCAAATCAATCGATTAAGATTCAGCAATTTTATCAAAAATGTTTGGTGAAAAATGCACGACTTATCCGTAACCGATTTATGACATGGGTGGCTGCTAATCCAGATGGGCGTTGGGCTTTTAAATTAGCTGGTGGTTCCTTTATTTCAGGCATTTCCTTTATTCTTATATTAGTTTTTCTGGTTTGGGTTGGTGCTTTTGGTAAGTTACCTTCGACCAAATATCTGAGAACTATTGAAAATGCAACTGCTTCCGAAGTCTATTCCTCTGATAAGGTTTTATTAGGAAAATACTTTAAAGAAAATCGAGTTAATGTTGATTTAAATGAAATTTCTGATCATTTTAAGAATGCATTGGTTGCGACAGAGGATGCTAGATTCTTTGAACACAGAGGAGTTGACATAAGAGCATGGGCTCGTGTTTTCTTTAAAACAATACTTTTACAAGACCAATCAGGCGGAGGAGGTAGTACAATCAGCCAACAGTTAGCAAAAAACCTTTTCAAAAGAAAACGACATCGGCTCCTTGAAGTCCCTATCAATAAGATTAGAGAAATGATGGTCGCTCGTCGATTGGAAAACGTATACACCAAAAATGAATTACTGGCACTTTACTTAAACACAGTTCCTTTTTCAAGAAATATTTATGGTATCCAAGTTGCTTCTCAGCAGTTTTACAACAATACTCCTGCAAATATTAAAATTGAACAAGCAGCCACAATTATTGGAACCCTCAAAGCGAACACTTATTACGATCCAGTAAGAAACCCTAAAAATGCCTTGACTCGTAGAAATGTAGTTTTAGCACAAATGAAAAAGTATAAATATATTTCCTCAAATGAATTTGATTCTCTCAAACTACTTCCACTTAAGGTAGATTATCATGGAGAAAATCAAAATCAGGGACTTGCTACTTACTTTCGGGAATATGTGAAGAAAATTGCTAAAAAGGATCTAGATTTTTATCAAAAAGAAGATGGAAGCAAATACAACTTATATACCGATGGCTTAAAAATTTTCACGACCATAGATTCACGGATGCAAAAATATGCTGAAGAATCGATGACTTTACACCTTACCGAATTACAAAAAGATTTTGATAAACATTGGAAAGGAAAAAAACCTTGGGGTAATTATAAAACTTTATTGACTCAAATGAAAAAAAGTCGTCGTTACAAAAGGTTAGAAAAAAGTGGAAAAAATGAAAAGGAAATTAAAGCAAACTTTGACGAAAAAGTAAATATGACTATTTTTTCTTGGGAGGGAGAGAAAGATGCAAAGATGACACCATTGGATTCCATCAAGTATTACTTCTGCATGCTCAACGCTGGGTTCATGGCTATGGAACCTCAATCTGGAAATATCAAAGCATGGATCGGTGGAACTAATTTTAAATATTTTAAATACGATCATGTCAATCAGGCAAAAAGGCAAGTCGGATCTACATTTAAACCAATTGTTTATTCCGCTGCCTTACGAAACGGGATTCATCCTTGTGACTATGTCAATAATCGATTAGTCGTTTACTCTGATTATGAAGATTGGAAACCTGAAAATTCAGATGGAAAATATGGAGGAGCATATTCTTTGCGCGGTGGTTTAACTAATTCTGTCAACTCTGTTGCTGTAAACTTAATTATGCGTACCGGCATTGATCCAGTTCGACAGCTAGCCAAAAACATGGGTATTACAAGTAAAATTCCAAAAGCTCCTGCGATTGCATTGGGAACTGTTGATGTATCCTTATATGATATGATCAAAGTATACGGAACATTAGCCAATAAGGGATTACGTCCAAAACCTCAATTTTTATTGCGAATAGAGGACAGTAAAGGAAATGTAATTATTGATTACGAAAGTGAGGAAAAGGAACCTTTTGAAAGAGTCTTAGAACAAGATTACGCAACCGTTATGACCAACATGATGCAATCGGTTGTAGATAGTGGTACAGCTCGACGATTACGTACAGTATACAAATTAAATAATGATATAGCTGGGAAAACCGGAACCACTCAATCCCATGCAGATGGTTGGTTTCTTGGTTTTACACCTAATTTAGTAGCAGGTGCATGGGTTGGAGGAGAATCTCCAAAAGTTCGATTCCGGAGTATTCGTTTAGGGCAAGGTGCTAATACTGCTTTACCTATTTTTGGAGAATTTATGCATAAACTGTTTAAGGATCCAAAGTTTAAAAGTTGGAAATATGCAAAATTTGACAAATTCAATTTTGGGAAGTTTTTAGAGTTAGACTGTCCCCCTTACCTCGAAGAGAAACCTGAAATCCAAGAATTCCTTGAAAAAGAATTTGAAGATGAAGAATTTGAGAGGGAACCTCTAGATCGGATTTTAGATTTTTTTAGAAATCGAAATAAAAAAGGTGGTGTCGAATTCAATTCAAAAGAAGACTCCCATCATAAACAACGAAATGAAGCTAATCATAAACAGGAAAACTCTATTCGAATCAAAAAACAAAATGAAGAAATCAGAAAAAAACGAGTTCGGGATCAGAAAAAAGCAGAACGTAAAAAGAAACGACAAAAAAAGTGGCAAGATATTTTTGGAAATAAAAACTGACCCAAAAAAAGGCAACTAAACTAAATTATTTTTTCTTGATTAATGATAAAACTTTCAAAAAAATATCTTGTTAACAAAAAATTAAACAGCCCTATTTGTTTACTTGCAAATACTTACTTTTGCAACATTAACGATAAAATCAATGTTCAGGTTAAAATCAATTAACGCGTATGTTAAACTGGCTAAAAAAACTGATCGATTATTTACAAAAGAAAGAAGAACCTGATCCAATGAAATATTTGATTGTAGGCCTTGGAAATATGGGCTCAGAATATGACAACACTAGGCACAACATCGGTTTTGATGTAGTTGATGCCCTAGCAAAAGAATTTAAGGTAAATTTCAAGAATGATTCCTTAGGGGACTTGGCAGAATTTAAACATAAAGGACGGACTTTTGTCTTATTAAAACCTTCTACCTACATGAATTTGAGTGGAAAAGCAGTTCGCGCCTGGCTCACAAAAAAGAAAATTGAAAAGAAAAACTTACTTGTTATTGTTGATGATATGAATTTAGACTTAGGTGTATTACGGTTGCGAGGAAGAGGATCTGATGGTGGACACAATGGCTTGAAAAGTATTGATCAGATGACAGGTGGAAACAATTATGCTCGTATTCGTTTTGGTATAGGAAATGATTTTTCAAAAGGTAGACAAGTTGATTTTGTGTTAGGAAACTGGAATTCAGAAGAACAAAATATGTTACCTGAAATTATTAAAAAAGCAGTTGATGGTGTCAAAAAATTTGGAACAATTGGACTATCTCACACTATGACTGAATTAAATAAAAAAGCGAAAAAAGAATAAAATGAATAAGGATGCTGAAGGCCCAGCAAGTGAAAAAAATTGACATACAAAAGAATAAGGAGTTTTATCCCCATGAAATATTAAGTTTTTTTCAAGAAAATGTAAATAATCCTATTCATTTTAAAAATCATCAAAATTCATTTACATACCCTTGTTCCATATTATCTATGTTTCGTCCAAAATTATTTTTCAAATAGAAATATCACCCTGCTAAAAAACGTTTTTTACAAAAAAAATAAATGCAAACCTTTTTTAAAATTCCACTTTATCTTTTCCTGATTGGACTAGTGATTACAAGCTGTAAAAGCAAAAAAGTCATCCCAAATGAAAAAGATATTTCAGAAAAGTCAACCACCTTTTTATTAAAAGCATTGGGCCAAAATAAAGTCGAGGCAGAATGGTTAACCGCCAAAGCAAAGATCAATTACAAAGATGATAATGAGAAAATAAAATTTACCTCTTACATTCGGATGCGAAAAGATAGTGTTATTTGGTTTGTGATAAAAAAAGCAGGCGTCGAAGCTATTCGAACTCAAATTACAACTGATTCCGTCTATATTATTAATCGTCAGGCCAAAGAGTATGCTATCAAAGATTTAAATATCTTTGTAGAAAAATATAATATGCCTTCGAGTTTTGAGGCTATCCAAACAATGCTTTTAGGAAATGTAATTTACCTAACTAATTTAAAACCTGATACAGAGATCAAAAACAACCAGCATCATCTTTACGTAGAAAAAGATAATGTACGAGCAGAATACTGGATGAATGGAACGACCTTCAAACTGAACGAAATGCAATTTTCAGATATCCGAAATGATCAAACCTTCCGCATGACTTTTGAAGATTATAAGGAACTAGAAGATGAACAATTTTTTTCGTATTTTCGTAACCTTAATGTATCTGGAAAAAATACGAACAATATCGACATGGACATTAAATTGTCTGATATAAAAATTAATGAACCCAAGAACATAAGATTTGAGATTCCAAAAAGATATAAAAAAGTGGATTAATTATCCTTCGAACCTTATTGGCTTTTGGAGCAAACAACTTTTTTTAATTATACTGTTATGCATTTTATGCATTAATTTTTCCACCGCACAAATCAGAAAAGATTTAGAAGACCGTCGACGAAAATTAATCAAAGATATCCAACTCACTTCTAATCTTTTAAATAAAACCACCAAGACCAAAGCGGCCGCACTTGACCACTACATAACTCTTAGAAAACAAATTCAACAAAGAGAATTATTAGTATCAACCATTCGAAAAGAAATCGAAGTTACTGACTTAAGTATGAATCGAGCTTCTGATGTCGTAGAATCACTAACTGGAGATATAGATCGACTTGAAAAAGAATATGGTAAACTCTTAAGGCGAGCCTATAGAAAGAAAAAAAATAATAGCGATCTTGGATTTGTCTTTTCAGCAGAAAGTATCAATCAAGGTTTTCAACGTTGGCAATATTTAAAACAATATGATGAGTATCGTAAAAAACAAGCTCTACTCATTATAGAAACTAAAGAAACCCTAATTATAAAAAAAATACAACTTCGAGAAACTAAAATTGATAAAGAGCGGTTAATAGTTTCAGTTGAAAAACAAGCCAATATTTTAAGTGCAGAATTGGGAGATAAATCTAAATTACTCCGCACACTTAGAAAAGATGAAAAACGCCTCAAAAGTGAGTTGCGAAAAAAGAGGACGGATCATGAAGGACTCAACAAAGCCATTGAAAAAGCAATCATTAAGGATATGGCTGCTCGTCGCAAAAATGAACGTGACAAAAAAGTAACTAAAAAAGATATCAATAAAAAACCTCAAAGAAATGACGCCGTTGCATTAAAAAGATTGACTGGTGATTTTAAAAATAATCAAGGTCGATTACCTCAACCAGTAGAAAATGGACTTGTCACTAGGCGCTTTGGAAAACAACAGCATCCCACTCTTCCTGGAGTTCAAATTACAAATAATGGAATAGATATTAGAACAGAACGTAATGCTAAGGTCTTTTCAGTTTTTGAAGGTAAAGTAGTTAGCAAACAATTCATTCCTGGTTATCAAAATATGTTGATAATCCAACATGGAGATTTCTACACGGTGTACTCTAACTTAGGTGAAGTATTTGTCAAAAAAGAAGATTCAGTAGGCACAATGGAAAATATTGGAACAGTCGCGATGGATCGGAAAACAAATGTTTCAGAAGTTCATTTTGAAGTGTGGAAAGATAAGACTAGGTTGAACCCTGAAAATTGGGTTCGTTAAAGCAAACCTATGAGTATTTCCTTTTTTTTGAAAACAAATTAAGTTGAAGTTAAATAATTAGAATAGATGAGAAATAAAAGCAATTTACCAAGAAAAGGAAATACTAACCAAACAAACAACGAATGGAATTTAGGCAAAAAACCCAAATCAGGTCTGAAAAAAGAAACTGAGTATGCAGTAATTGTTGGAGTCATTTCCCAAGATCAAACAGAAGATCAGGTCAAAGAATATTTAGACGAATTAGAATTTTTAGCACTCACAGCTGGAGCCGTTACTAAAAAAAGATTTACTCAAAAATTACAAACACCAGATCGTAGATATTTTGTGGGATCAGGAAAAATAGAAGAAATCCGACAGTATATTGAAGACAATGAAGATATTGGCTTAGTCATTTTCGATGATGATTTGAGTGGTAAACAAACAAGTATTTTAGAAGAATTACTTAAAGTAAAGCTAGTCGATCGAAGTACTTTAATTCTTGATATTTTCGCAAGTCGTGCGCAAACTGCTCAAGCTAAAACACAAGTAGAGTTAGCTCAAATGCAATACATGTTACCCAGACTTAGAGGTCTTTGGACTCACTTGGAAAGACAGCGTGGAGGTATTGGTATGCGTGGACCAGGGGAAAAAGAAATCGAAACGGATAGACGGATTGTAAGGGACAAAATTTCTTTGCTGAAAAAGCAACTAGAAAAAATAGATCAACAAAATACGACTCAACGAAAGCAACGCAGTAGACAAGTACGTGTCTCTTTAGTTGGTTATACCAATGTTGGAAAATCTACTTTGATGAATGTATTGAGCAAATCTGATGTATTTGCAGAAGACAAATTATTTGCAACATTAGATACAACTGTTAGAAAAGTAGTTTTGAATCGAATGCCATTTTTATTGTCAGACACAGTTGGATTTATTCGGAAATTGCCGCATCACTTAGTGGAAAGTTTTAAATCAACTTTAGATGAAGTTCGCGAAAGTGATGTTTTGATTCATGTAGTAGATATTGCTCATCCATATTTTGAAGATCAGTTAAGAACGGTAAATGATACCTTAAAAGAATTGGGTGCTTTGGAGAAACCAACCATTCTAGTTTTTAATAAAATAGATTTATATCGTGAACGTTATTTTGATGATCTAGTAGATGAAGCAACCAAATTAGAAATTGTTTCAGAATTAAAATCTCGTCTAAAGAATGAATTTGATCATGTAAATGTTTTTATCTCTGCAAAGACTAAAGAGAACGTGGATGACTTTCGAGATATGCTAGAGAAAAAAGTAAAAGAATTCTACGCCGTCCGTTATCCACACCAGGTGAAACATTGGTAGTGAAAATTTCGTCTAACTAAAGTTCATTTTACATATTGTTTTTTATACATTTAACAGAGAATTAAAACCCAAAAAGATAAGGAAAAGAACAAATGAATCGTTTCTCCTCATCAATAACACCTAAATCTTCTATGGACACTATACTTAGCAAATATGCTAATTTGTTAGTCAAGTATTGCTTAGAATTAAAACGAGGAGATCAACTCTTTGTACAAACGACAACATTAGCGGAGCCTTTGGTTCGAGAAGTTTACAGAGCTGCAACTCGCGCAGGTGCTCACATGGAAGTCAATATGGAATTCCGAGAACAAAATCGAATTTTTTTCGAAGAAGCTAAAGGAGAACAACTTAAACGAGTTTCCCCTTTCTATAAAAAAGCTGTAGAAAAATTTGATGCTTATCTTTACATCCGCGCCCCTTTTAATTTGATGGAAAATCAGAATGTGGATTCCAAAAAAATTAAAATTAAAAAAGATGCACACTCAAGTGTATCCAAAACTTATTTTAAAAGAACTGGAACACGAAACCTTCGGCGCAATTTGTGCCAATATCCTACCATAGCCGCTGCTCAAAATGCTGGCATGTCTTTAGAAGAATATGAAAAATTTGTTTATGATGCCTGTCATTTATTTAAAGATGATCCAAAAGCAGAATGGTTGAAAGTTCGAAAATTCCAAAAAAAGATTGTCAACGTATTAAACAAAAAAGAAAAAGTACAATACAAGGGAGATGGAATTGATATAACATTTTCTACAAAAGGAAGAACTTGGATTAACTCAGATGGACAGACTAATATGCCTTCAGGCGAAGTATATACATCACCTGTAGAGAATTCAGTTAATGGTATTGTTAATTTTTCTTATCCTGCAGTATACATGGGACACGAAGTAGAAGGCGTTACACTTTGGGTGAAAAATGGACTCATCGAAAAATGGGAAGCTAAACGAGGTCAAGCATTTTTAAATAAAGTATTTAAAATGAAAGGTGCTCGAAACTTCGGTGAAGCAGCCATCGGGACAAATTATAACATTAATAAGTTTACTAAAAATATTTTATTTGATGAAAAAATAGGAGGAACCATTCACATGGCAATTGGACAATCTTATAGTCAATGTGGAGGTAAAAACGTTTCCTCCATTCATTGGGACATGATTGGAAATATGATGAATGGGGGAGAAATTTTTGCTGATGATCAAAAAATTTACGATAGTGGAAAATTTTTATTCGTGTAAAAAATGATTCAATACGCATTGTAAATAAAAAACAAGCGTAGTTAAATCGGTGAATACTAATTTTACCCATATATTTTTAATACATTTCCATTAATAAGTGGAATAAAACCTAAAGAAAAAAGAAAAAATCACTTGAAAGTATTAGTTTTGTGTTACTTATTATTAAATAGAAAACCGTGAATCAGAACATCGCATTTTTAGAATTGAAATTTGGAAATATCTATGGAGGACCCCCAAATTTCTATGCCATACATGAAGTGGCCTTGTTGGTATTTGAACCACAAACAAAAAGAATCTTTTTAGAAAGTATGACTGTTGCTGTCGATGTAGACATAGTCACAGTCACTGCGAAGACGAATGAACTAGGTAATACTATTGACCGAGTCAAAGAAGTGGTAAATATGAAGACCAAAAGAATTCGAGAGTTTGATGAAACCTACCAAATTTATGATCGACAACTAGATGATGTCTTTGGACAATTACGTCCTGCCCAAAGATGGATCAGAGCGTTCTTTGGTAAATGCTTCCAAAAATATAGAATAACAGATATCGTCACTTTTGATGGTAGAAGAGATTTGTTCCTTTGTGAAAAATCTCAAGTACGATTTGACCGAATTAACATAATTGATTTACAAAAAGATATCATCAAAGAAACTAATTATTTATTCTCATTGAACAAGTTAGCAGTCGTAATTGGATTTGATATTGCGAGTAGTATGCTTAGATCAAATAATGAAGAATATTGGATGCACCCAATCGCAGCTCGACAAGTTGTTCCAAGATCAGCGTCATTTGATGCAGCTAGATTATTAATGGTATTCCAGGAATTCCATAACCATAGAGACGACTTTTTAATGAAAGCAGCCTTGTTACTTAATAAAATTGAAATGCAAAAAGCAAAAGAAGCTGAATCGAAAGAAAGCTAATACCTTTCTCCTTTAAATATTAAAAAAGACTTGTTGGTAATACCCGATAGGTCTTTTTTAGTATTATGTTCCCATTAAAAATAGCGAATATTCTCCAAAACGATATTTTAATTAAAACTAAACTCGTGAAAAAATTGTGAAAAAGGAGAAATTGAAGTAATCATAGGTGACTAAGTAGCGTTTGTCGAGTTTTAATTATGATAATTTGCTTACTCTAAATAAAAATCTCATCTTCGTCTTATAAAATAAGTTTATTATATGAAGAAAATTGATTTTTTTAAAGAAAGTATAAAAAATATAAAATCTGTTGGAACGATTACGAGAAGTTCAAAATTTCTCTGTAGAGGCATGATAAAACCCGTAAATTTTGATCAGGCAGATGTTATTGTAGAGTTAGGAGCAGGAGACGGAGTTATTACTGAGCACATCTTAAAAAAAATGAAAAAAGATGCTAAACTACTTTCTTTTGAAGTCAATGAAAAATTTTGTGATCAAATAAGAAAAATAAAGGATGATCGATTAATTATAGTGGAGGATTCTGCAGAGAAATTGGGAGAGTATTTAGCAAAAAATAATTTGGGGAAAGCTGATTATGTCATTTCTGCATTGCCGTATGTTTCTTTTCCAGAAGAATTAGCTTTGAGTATTATTCGAACAAGTAAGGAGCATATGAAAGATAAAGCCCTTTATATTCAAGTTCATTATTCCCTCTTGACGAAGAAATTTTACCAAACTATTTTTGGAAATGTAAATGTAAGTTTTGTTCCATTGAACATTCCACCTGCATTTGTTTTAGTCAGTAAAAAGGTTTCCTAAAATTACAGGATTGAACCCCTATTAATACAGTAATTAATTTATGCTATACCTGATTTTTGTTTTAGTATTAATAATCTAAAATGCAACCAATCTCCCTTCGCTTTCCGCACTCAAAGGGATAAAAACATCTCCCGTCCATTCTCCAAATATTTTAATTGGGTATCCTCCACTCATCGCTAACAATTTCCAATCATCTTGATTTTGAATTAGAACCTCCAACTGCTGATTATTTTTGTCTAAAATAAATAGTTTATTTTTCTTTTTGATTGGTTTTACATTTTCAAAGCAAACAGGAAAATCGAGCAACCAAGGATTCGCAAGAAGGGCTTTCGAATATGCTAATGTAAAACTTTTAAAACCAGAAAAACCATTAAAAGGTTGTGATTCGGTTACAATGCCAAAAGGTAATCTTACAATCGCTCGAAGTGGATAAGAGGAAGGGTAAAAGCAAAGGACACCCTTTATTAAACTACCCGTTGGAAAGTGGTTTGGAAATCCTCCCTCACCAAATACATAATCTAAAATTAAGGCATCCTTTTTAGTCTTTTGACCTTTCAACCAAACTCTCCGAAAGTTTAATCTATCTTCAACTCCTTCGGTTTGCCCCATGACCATCCATTCATCTAGCATACCATCTTGTTCCAATACTTCGTCTTTCTTGATATTGATTCCAGCAACAGAAAGCAATTCTTGCTGGAGTAGTATGGGTAATTTTTCTAAATTTTTAAAACCTTTCGCAACCAAGTACAAGTTGGTCATTTGTGAAAGCATCTTATCTACCCAGTTTATATTACCGCCTTGAAAAAGTTGCATTGCCTCAATTTTTTTGCCCAAACCTCCCAACTTAGCATCAACCATTCTTGATGAGATATCATGCCAAAAATCAAAACCTTGTCGCTCTGTTGAGGCCAACCCTTGACGAATTGTATCTGTCAACCAAATTTCCATATCCTCCAAACCTACTTCCATTTGATGCAATCTTTTGTTACGATTTTTTTGCTTAGCAACCTCACGTTCATGCTGAATAACTTCTTTCTCTTCTGAAGATACCTCCTCCGATTTGACTGAAGTACTATTATTCAACCATTCATTAACCCACTCTGGATAATCAGAGGAAACAAGAACAGCATCCGAATTATTTGCTGTAAGTAGCATCAAACCGATAGTGTGCTTACATGGTTTTTTACTTGGGCAATTGCATCTAAACGAGGGACCTTTGACATTAATTGCCACCAAATAATAGAAAGCACCGCTACTTTTACACTCTCCCCAAATAATATTTTCATTGCCTTGGAGATTCCGCCATTTTCGAATAGTTGCTAATTCTTGTCCACGTTGTGCTATCGCAGCATCTGGTGAAAAAGAAAGTATTTGTTGAGTTGTCCACATCTTTTTTAAGTGTCAAGAGATTGACCTATTTTTTAACCATTTCTATTTTCCAAAAAAAATAAAAAGAGCGCAACGAATTCAATTCATTGTACTCTTTTTATTTGAAAATAAATCAAACTGTATAACCTCGCTAAGCGTTTGCACCTGCAGGTTTATTAGATGTAATTAAACCAAGCGTAAGCATGGCCTTTTCAGATGCAGTTTGTTCTGCACTCTTTTTATTAAAATCATCTGCTGTTGCTAATTTTTTACCATCTACCATCACAGCTACTTTAAATCGATCTCGTTTATCGAATTTATATTTCGCCAACATCTTATAAGTAACAACTTGTCCATTTTTCTGGCAATATTCTAATAATTGACTTTTGTAATTGTCATCGTATTCTTCAAGTTCATGAATATCCAGATATGATCTCAAAATTTTATTGATAACATATCGTTTTGTTCCGTTATATCCACATTCAAGGTACACTGCACCAACTAAAGCTTCGAGTGCATTACCCAACATTGAGCGACTCAATCGAGTTTGATTGTATTCATTAAGAATAACATCTAATCCCATTTTGTCAGCAATTTTATTAAGAGATTGGCGCTTCACAATCTTAGACCGCATTTTAGTAAGAAACCCTTCGTTCTTGTTTGGGTACTTTTTGAAGAGATATTCTGCCACAATTGTTCCTAGGACAGCATCTCCTAAATACTCTAGCCTTTCATTGCTAGTAATAGCGTTCATTTTATCATTGGAAGCAGACTTGTGATAGAAGGCTAATTTGAAGATGGAGAGTTTGGCCGGCGTGAAGCCGATCAAACTTCTCATTTTCCTGGCTAAACCTTTATCATCGGATAGATAAAAGTTGTAAAACCTAAATAAGAAATTCAAAGGTTAATTAGTTTTTGAAGTACTAAAAATTTTAATAGTACTAATTTACAAATCTCTGGTTACTAGGATACTAAATAGTTTGTCGAACAAAAATTAAATATTCGACAAAATTTGGAATGCTTTTTTAAGAAAACATCTAAAACTAATAAAAATACACACTTCGTGCAGCTAAAATAGTAAGTCAAAAAATAGCAACCTAATAACCAAAATTTAATTGCGCATCAAAAAATTAAATACCTGAACGAAGTGTTATTGTAAATTATATTACTTGTTTGAATTAATGAGATTTTATCAAAAATTCAATTTATTTTATTTTATTTTGCCTCTATAATTATAAAAATACAAATAAGAAAAAACAATTAAATAATCTTCTAGTCTTTTAACTTCTTAAAAATAACAGAAGAATTATGTCCCCCAAATCCAAAAGTATTACTTAAAACGGCATTCACTTCACGCTCTTGGGCAACGTTAAATGTTAAATTTAACTTATTATCAAGATTTGGGTCATCTGTAAAATGATTAATCGTAGGTGGCACAAAGCTATGATTGATTGCCAAAATACCAGCAATCGATTCAATCGCCCCAGCTGCCCCCAATAAATGACCAGTCATCGATTTTGTAGAACTTATATTCATATTATAGGCATGGTCTCCAAAAACTTGCCGGATTGCTTTTGTTTCAGCAATATCTCCTAATGGAGTTGAAGTTCCATGTACATTTACGTAATCTATGTCTTCAGGATTCATTTTTGCATCATTTAATGCCATCTTCATCACATTTCTTGCTCCTAATCCTTCTGGATGAGGTGCAGTAATATGATGTGCATCTGCAGTTGCACCTGCACCAACTATTTCAGCATATATTTTTGCACCTCGTTTCTTAGCATGTTCATATTCTTCTAAAACTAAACCAGCCGCACCTTCGCCCAAAACAAACCCGTCTCTATCTTTATCAAATGGACGAGAAGCAGTTTTAAAATCATCATTACGAGTTGAGAGTGCTTTCATAGAATTAAATCCTCCAATGCAAAGTTTAGCAACAGTTGCTTCTGAACCTCCTGTAATAACTACATCTGCTCTACCTAATCGAATATAATCCATAGCATTACTAATGGCATGTGAAGACGATGAACAAGCAGAAACTGTAGAATAATTCACCCCTCTAAACCCAAATTTAATAGAAATATGCCCTGCAGCAATATCTCCAATAATTTTTGGAATAATAAACGGATTATATCGAGGAGTTCCATCTCCTTGCAAAAATGATTCGACTTCTTCTTCCAAGGAATGTAATCCTCCAATTCCAGATGCCCAAATGACACCAGCTTTATCCAAATCGATCTTTTCTATATCTAATCCTGAATCTTTCATTGCTTCATCAGCTACAATTAATGCAAATTGTGAAAAACGATCAATTCTCCTAGATTCTCGCCGATGCATATAATCCTCCACTTTAAAATCTTTCACCTCACAAGCAAATTGAGTTTTAAACAGACTCGCATCAAACTGAGTAATCAATCCAGCACCGCTAACACCATTTTGCAAACCTTCCAAGTATCCTTGAACGGTATTTCCAATTGGGGTAAGTGCCCCTAATCCAGTTACAACGACCCTTCTCATATTTTAAGTATTATTGATTTCAACATGTTGATTAATATATATTGCAAACTTATCAACTAAATGTTTTGGGAATAAAAATTGATTTTTTTCGAAAAAACGAGAGTCTTTCTTTACCATTTCCCTATGAATGTATGGTCGAAAAATATCTTGGGAAAAGAATATTCTGTAGAAAAAACCACAAACCAGAAAGTTATCTTTCTGATTTGTGGAATGGTTAAATAACTCAATCGTTATTTTAATTTTGAAAAAAGAAAAATTAAGCTTCTACTTTTCCTTCCAAATAAGAAACAGCATCTCCTACCGTTGCAATATTCTCAGCTTGTTCATCTGGGATATTTACATTGAATTCTTTTTCGAATTCCATGATTAATTCAACAGTATCTAATGAATCTGCACCTAAATCATTGGTAAAACTAGCAGAAGTCACAACTTCTGATTCATCAACACCTAATTTGTCTACGATAATTTTGTTTACTCTTTCTGCAATACTTGACATATTTAATGCGCTTTTGAGCTTGTTTTTTCTTACTTCGAAAAATTCCCTCTTATTTTTTATTTCTTTTGCTTTGTCAGCAACTTTAATTTGAGAAAATTCAAAATCAAAAAAGTAAAAAAAAACAAGCATTGTTAATAAAATGCTACGCAAAATAAACCATAAGTCTAGTGATAACCAAAGTTTTTATGTATTTTTTTACAATTCAACTTTTGATAAAACAATTAGTAAATGTACTTTTACAGTTCCTAATTGTAAATGATACACTAAGTTTATGTGTAGACATCTATTTTTAGGACTGTTTGTTTTTTTAAAAGTAACAGTTCAAATCACTTTCTTAATATTCCGAAATTATGAAAATCATTAACCATCAAAATACAAAAATTGTAGCAACCGTCGGTCCGGCGTGTAGCTCATATGAAAAACTATTGGAGCTTGTTCAGGCAGGAGTAAATGTTTTTCGATTAAACTTTTCACACGGAACTCATGAAGATCACCTAAAGGTAATTAACCACATTAATTATATCAATGAAAAATATAACCTACATATCAGTACTTTAGCTGATCTACAAGGGCCGAAATTAAGAGTAGGAAAAATTAAAGACAATGCTTTAATACTCAAACCTGGAGATAAAATTACTTTTGTCAATGAAGAATGCATAGGAACTATGGATAGTGTTTATATGTCTTATCCTCAATTTGCAAGTGATGTAAAAGTAGGAGAAAAGGTTTTAGTTGATGATGGAAAATTGATGTTTGAAGTCATTAACACAAATGGAGTAAATAAAGTAGAGATGAATGTATTGTTTGGAGGTACTTTGTCTTCTAACAAAGGCGTAAATCTTCCAAACACAAAAATATCATTACCTTCTTTGACTGAAAAAGATCGAAAAGATTTAGCCTACATGCTGACAATTCCCTCTATTAATTGGATTGCACTCTCTTTTGTGCGATCTGCCAAAGATGTAAAGGAATTAGAGGCAATAATCCAAGCTGCTGGACATAGCGCAAAAGTTATGTCTAAAATCGAAAAGCCAGAAGCCATTGAACGTATTGATAAAATCATTAAAGCATCAAATGGAATCATGGTAGCACGTGGCGATTTAGGAATTGAAGTACCTATAGAACAATTGCCTAATTTACAAAAACAAATCATCATGAAATGCCGTCAGCGTGCTCGACCGGTAATTGTTGCAACTCACATGATGGATAGTATGATTACCAACCCTATCCCAAGCCGAGCGGAAGTAACCGATGTTGCAAACGCTGTTTTGGATGGAGCTGATGCTGTAATGTTGAGTGGTGAAACTTCTGTTGGCTTGCACCCTGAAAAAGTAGTTGAAGCAATGAACAAGATTATTGCAGAAGCAGAAAAAGGATATAAATTAACGAGAGAAAGAAGACCAAAACTTTCCCCAAACTCTAGAACATTTTTGTCAGATGCAATTTGTAGACATGCTGCAAAAACTGCTGAAGAAGTCAATGCTAAAGCAATTTTAGGAGTAACTAGCTCGGGGTACACTGCATTCAAAGTTTCAAGTTATAGACCTGAAGCCAAAATGTATGTCTTTTCTGATAGTAATCATATATTGAATACCTTGAGTTTAGTTTGGGGTGTCAATTGCTTTTATTACGATAAATTTACTACTACTGACGAAACAATTTATGATCTTTCTGAAATTTTGAAAAAAAGTAAAGTTGTAAACGAAGGAGATGTTGTTATTAATACTGGAAGTATGCCCTTAAAAGCAAGACATCGAACAAACATGATGAAAATAACCATAATCGATTAATTATAATTTCCATCTAATATAAACTTGGCTTTTGCCGAATAGAAAAAAAGGTGTTCGTCCATAAAATGGCGAACACCTTTTTACTTTTTTCCAAAAAAAATAACACACAAATCTAGTTAAGTCATCCACTACATTATCTTTGCAAAAGAATCAAATACAAACATATGAATATACTATTACTCGGCGGCGGGGGAAGAGAACACGCATTTTCTTGGAAATTTTCTCAAAGTCCACTTTGTGAAAAATTATTTATTGCTCCTGGAAATGCTGGTACAGCCTCTTGCGGTACTAACGTTGCACTCAATATCAAAGACTTCGAACAGATCAAATCATTCGTGTTGAAAAATGAAATCAATATGGTTGTTGTTGGCCCAGAAGAACCATTAGTATTGGGCATTTATGATTTTTTCAAAAACGACATAGCCTTGGAAAATATTCCTGTCATTGGACCATCAGAAGAAGGAGCAAAGCTAGAAGGAAGTAAAGCTTTTGGGAAAGTATTCATGGCAGAACAAAATATTCCTACTGCAAACTACCAAGAATTTGACGGAACAAAAGTCGAAGAAGGACTAAGATATATTTCTACTCAAACTCCCCCAATTGTTTTGAAAGCAGATGGATTAGCAGCTGGAAAAGGTGTTTTGATTTTATCTACTATTGAGGAGGCTCAAAAAGAATTTAAAGAAATGCTTGGAGGGAAATTTGGAAATGCTGGCTCACGAGTCGTCATAGAAGAATTTTTAGATGGTATCGAATTCTCTGTTTTTGTTTTGACTGATGGAAAAAGTTACAAAATTTTACCCATTGCAAAAGACTATAAACGAATCGGTGAAAATGATCAAGGATTAAATACCGGGGGTATGGGGGCAGTCTCGCCAGTGCCATTTGTTGATAAAATTTTAATGGATAAGGTGGAGAAAAGAGTAATCAAACCTACCATTAAAGGAATTCAAGAAAGAGGCTTTGATTATAAAGGTTTTATTTTTATCGGACTTATCCAAGTTAACAATGAACCTTATGTAATTGAGTACAATTGTAGAATGGGCGATCCAGAAACAGAAGTTGTTTTCCCAAGATTAAAAAATGACTTAGCACAATTGATGAAAGCGGTCGGGAATGGTACATTGGAAAGTGAACAAATTAAGATTGACAAACGTGCCGCGACAACAATGTTTTTAGTTTCTGGTGGATACCCTGAAGCATATGAAAAAGGAAAAGAAATCAAAGGAGTAGATGCAATTGATGACAGCATCGTTTTCCATGGCGGAACTAAAAACGTTGATGGAAGATTATTAACCAATGGAGGTCGAGTTATGGCAGTAACTTCTTTTGGGAAAGACTTTAAAACAGCGCTAGAAGTTTCCAAAAAGAATGCAGAAAATATTGACTTCGAAGGAAAATATTACCGAAGAGATATTGGATTTGATTTGTAAGTATCGCCTCCAAATCAAAACAAATTATATTACTCCAAAAAGGTTGTTAGCATTTGAAATGTTAACAGCCTTTTTAGTTTGTAGTTGGTTTTCAAAACACTCCCTTAAATTATCAGTTTGGAAAATATAATTTTTTTATTTTATTTTGGAAAAAATAATTTCCTATGAGATCAAATTTCATCCTCATTGTAATCCTATCTTTTCTAGGTAGCAACGAATCTTTTACACAAACTAATTTTGACATTTTTCAATATCGCTATGTTGGCCCAACGCGCGGTGGACGAGTAACTTCTGTCACAGGAGTTGCAACTCAACCAAATACATTTTATATGGGAGCAACCGGAGGTGGTGTTTGGAAAACACAAGATTATGGTACATCATGGCAAAATATTTCTGATGGATTTTTCGAAACCCCTTCCATCGGCGCAATCCAAGTCGCACAAAATGATGCAAATATAATTTATGTCGGCACTGGCTCTGATGGTTTACGAAGCAATGTAATAACTGGCAAGGGAGTTTATAAATCAATCAATGCTGGCAAAACTTGGAAACACATTGGCCTCAAAAAAGTGGGTCAAATTGGGGCTGTAGAAATTCATCCACAAGATCATAATACAGTTTTTGTGGCAGCTATCGGACAAGCATTTTCTCCTAACAAAGAACGGGGAGTTTTTCGAACGAAAGATGGCGGTACGACTTGGAAAAATGTTCTTCATATTTCCGACACAACCGGAATTGTCGATCTCGAATTCATGCCAACTAATCCAAATATTATTTACGCAGCAGCTTGGCGCGGAGAACGAAAACCTTGGACAATTATTAGTGGTGGAAAAGAAAGTGGAATTTATAGATCTATAGATGGTGGTGACAATTGGAATAAAATGGGTAAAGGTTTACCAACTTTAATGGGTAAAATTGATCTCGCAGTCTCGGCCTCTGATTCCAAAGTCCTATATGCATTAGTGGAAGCATCACCTTTTAAGGTTGCTGGACTTTATCGTAGTGATGACCAAGGCGAAAATTTTGTCCATGTTTCTGATGAATTTGGTTTGACTGATCGACCTTTCTATTATTGCAATGTGGAAGCTGATCCTGGTAATGTGGAAACAGTTTATGTAAACTCCACTCGTTTTTATAAATCAACGAATGGCGGAAAAAAATGGAATAGAATACGAACACCACATGGTGATAATCATGACATGTGGATCAACCCAAACAACTCCAACCTTTTTGTTCAAGGAAACGATGGCGGCGCAAATATAACCCACAACGGAGGTAAAACGTGGAGCACTCAATTCAATCAACCAACTGCCGAACTCTATCAGGTAGAAGTAGATAACCAAACTCCTTACTGGCTGTACGCTGGCCAGCAAGATAATTATTCAACGGTCTCTGTCCCAAGTGTTCCACCAACTTCTCACCAAGCAGGTGGTATTGGATATGTAATGAATACAGGTGGATGCGAAACTGGCCCAGCAGTTCCAAATCCAGATAACTCAAATATTGTTTATTCAAATTGTAAAGGGCGATTTAGTGTTTTTAACAAAAAATCAGGACAAGAAAAACGTTATGATGTAGGTGCACGAAATATGTATGGTCACAACCCTAAAGACTTAAAATTTCGATTCCAAAGAGTTTCTCCAATTCATGTCTCACCGCATGATTCAAAGGTCATTTATCATACCTCACAGTTTGTTCACAAGACAACGGATGAGGGTGAAAATTGGGAAATCATCTCTCCTGATTTAACGGCTTTCGAAACAGAAAAACAAATACGTTCAGGTTCACCAATCACAAATGACATCACAGGCGAAGAGTTCTACAGCACAATTTATTCAATTCAAGAGTCAAAAATCAAACAAGGTGTAATTTGGGTTGGTTCCAATGATGGACCAGTTCACATAACGCAAGATGGTGGAAAGAACTGGAGAAAAGTAACACCTAAATCCCTAGGTAAAGGCGGCCGAGTAGATTCTATAGAACCATCCAAACATGATCCTGCCAAAGCATATTTATCTGTGCTCCGCTATCAATTAGGAGATTGGAAACCGTATATTTTCAAAACAAATAATTATGGAAAAAGCTGGAAACTTTTGACCAACGAAACAAATGGAATTCCAAATGACTACCCTGTTCGAGTGGTTCGAGAAGATCCAAAGCAAGCTGGATTGTTGTATGCAGGAACTGAATTCGGAATGTTTATCTCATTTGATGATGGAGAAAATTGGGAATCGTTTCAACAAAATTTACCCGTCACTCCAATCACAGACATAAAAATCCACAGAGGTGATTTAGTACTTTCGACAATGGGAAGAGGTTTTCAGATAGTTGATAATATAAGTTCGCTTCGCCAAAACTTTGATAAAATTGATAAAAAAACAGCTCACCTTTTCCAACCTGAGAATACTTATCGTTATCGCTACCGACCTTCGGGAGTTGATTCAAAAATCGATCATAATTACCCAGCGGCTTCTGTAATCATTGATTATTTTTTACCTGAAAAAATAGATTCAACGTTCTTGCTTCACATCGAAGATGCAGCAGGGAAAACCATTCGTACTTTTTCCCAAAAATATTTGGCAAAAAAAGAAGAATCATTACGAAATATGTCCACTGAGGAATTCACTTACTCCATCAATACAAAATTGAAAAATGAAAAAGGAACACATCGTTTTCGATGGGATATGAGGCATTCAGGCGCTTGGGATAAGGATAAAAAACGAGCGTATAGAAATGGTCCACTTGCCGCTCCAGAGAAATATACTATCGTTTTACAAATAGGAAAAGAGCAACTTCGACAGTCATTTGAGTTGATGGCTGATCCTAGAATTTTGGAGGAAGGCGTAAAGTATGAAGATATGAAGAAACAAGAAACATTGGCACTTCAGATTGTTGATTTACATTCCAGAGCTAAAAAAGAAGCGGACAAGGTTGAGAAAAAAATAAAAAAGATGAAAGGAGATTCTAATGAGAAAACAGCTTTGAAAAAATTAAAAGATGCTTTTGTTCAATCTAAAGGAAGATACACACAACCAAAATTACTTTCACAGATCGGATATTTATATGGAGTAGTAAACCGAGCTGATCAAATACCGGGGAGAGATACTTTTAAGAGATATGATGAATTGATTAGAGAATTAAGTAAGCTGGTAGATTGATAAGTTACGAAGGCTATCTTTTATCACAAAAGTCATAAAGAATCACAAAAATTTAATTGATATTCTTTATAACTTTTGTGATTGGAGATTAAGTCCTCGATTTCAAATTATAAAATATCAACGCCTCAATAATCTCCTCCTCTTCACAAGTTTGGTTAATCAATATGTCCCCAATCCCTTTTAGCATTGTAAAATTAATCGCGTCATTTTCATTTTTTTTATCCTTCCACATCCAATTAATTAAAGTCGGAAAATCCTCTTTTGGTAAATAAACTTGTGGATATTTTCTTTGGAAAAAATCGAAGATAATTTGAAATTCATTTTCAGACAAACCAGCTTTTTTAAACGATAAAAATGCTTCACACATCATTCCAATTGCAATTGCCTCACCATGCCGCAGAGGCATCTCAGTTTCTAAAAATAAAGCCTCTACAACATGCCCAATGGTATGTCCAAAATTTAATGCTTTACGAATATTCTTTTCAAAAGGATCTTTTTCAACGATATATTGTTTTACCTTTAGGGAAGTTGGAATGTATTTCCCCCAATCAACTTCTTCTAGATTTTCAATTTTCAAAAGCTCTTCCCAATGCGTTTTATTCTGAATCAAACCATGCTTTAACATTTCCACCATTCCACTTCTAATTTCTTCAATTGGCAATGTGTCAAAAAAAATCGGATCAATAAATACTGCCTGTGGATTTTGGAAAATACCAATGCTATTTTTTACATTGTCAAAATCAATTCCGAGCTTACCACCAATCGAAGAATCCACTTGAGAAAGTAATGTCGTAGGAATTTGTATAAAATCAATTCCTCTTTTAAACGTCGATGCACAAAAACCACCCATATCACCAATTACTCCACCACCTAAATTGATGAGCAATGATTTTCGATCAGCATTCATTCGCATGAGTTCTGACCAGATATGTTGACAAGTTTCGAGAGTTTTATTAATCTCTCCAGGAGGAATGATAATTATTTCCGAATTCGTATTTTTTATTTTTTCAAAAAAAACAGGAAGACAACATTCCATTGTATTTTCATCGACGAGAATAAACGTATGGGAGTATTTTTTTTCTGATAAAAATTGTTGCAGATGTTCCCAAATGTCTCCGACGAAAATAGAATACGTATCTAGATTTAAAATTTGCATGATATGATTTTTTTTTGCAGGAGGACTAAACACTGAATTAACTAACTTTTTTTAGCCAAAAAATAATTTGCAAAGTATTTTTACTTTTCAGTTGGTTGGGTAAAGCTACATTTTTTTGAGTTTCCATGTCAACTGCAAAACACTTTTATCTTTCATTTTTAAAATAGTAAAACGATCGTCTTTACCTTCTTCAGAAATAGAAATATTGATATCTATTGGAGCCTCAAAAGAGGATTGAATTGAAGTTTAAAATTGTCATAATCGTAAACAAGAGCAATTGCTTGAAATGTATTTCCATTTTAAGATTTCAAAAAACAAAGAAGCATATTCTTCGCCCTCCTCTTCATTTAAATCGAATTCGGCAATCGATCAATTATTGGAAAATATTCCTATTATTTCCTCAAATATTGAGATAGGAACTCCAATTTCAACAATCTGCAGTACAGCAAAAAGAAATAAAAATAGTTTGATAATCTAGGGAGTCGAGGTAATAATAGATCTCCTACAAAAAAATAGCTTAGAAGCATAACGCTGATAAATGTTGATTAAGTCAGGTACACCGTCATTGTGATTCCAATAAATACTTAATTTAAACCAAATTTATTCAATTTGCTACGCTGCAGAAATACGAGCATTAGTAAACTCTAGAATTAGGTAAACCTTTTTTACCCAATATTTGATATTTTCTATATAGATCTAAAAGACAAAGAGGAGGATAATCCAACAAAAAAATTAATTAAGCTCAAGGTCTTTTTGACAGTTAAAAAAGCGATTTGTCCATTTATTATTTTGAAACCTTGGCCTAATCTAGCAGAGGAATTGAACACCTTTATAAAAATATACGAACATGATCTATCAATTATGTGGCACTCTAGACATACTTTTGGGAAAAATTAATTCATAAAAATCCAACAAAAAAATGTCAATTTGGACGGAGATACCATTACTAATAATGAACACTAGTTATAAAATAATTATAGATTTGTTGTCGAACATTAAAAAAAGGAGTAGTTGTTAACTATTCCTTTTATTTCTATTTTATTCTTTAAGAGAGTACTAAAAAATATGTTTTGCTCACTGGTATATTCCTAAAGATTTATAATTAATCCTTTTTTAGTTAGTTTTTCTTTCCTTTAACGATTTTTTTCATTTGTCTTAGCCACTGCTCATTTATAAGAATATGCATTTGCTTGTGCAAATAACTCAGATCCTGGAACACGAACTCTAAGCTCCAGAATTTTATCCTCCTGACAGATACATCTCCCATTTACAATAATATATCAGCATGTAAAATCCGATTATTTACTGGGCATACCTTTCTTATCTTATTTTTAGGAATTAATTATTGATGACTTCGTCATTATCGTTAACACTTTGTTTTCTAATTTCATATTGTTCATATTTTTTAACGAATAAAATCCTAAAATGAATCTTTGTATAATCGAGTATATTGATTCTTATCAATATTATAAAGTGAGACATATTACTCTTTGAGGGGCTGATTATTTTTTATTTGTTAAGAATATTTGGTTGTAAAGAAAGGCTCAAAAAATAAAAAAGCGATTATGTATAAATAACCGCTTTAAAATTAATATTGTACAATACTCCTCTTTAATTACTTGGGATTCCAATTTTACCTACTCTTGTAGCCCATAAAGAGGGAAATATATTCTATCCATAATCTGTTACCACCCAAAATGATGACCCTCTTGTAAAATAATATTCATGTTGTAGCTCCCATCACCATTAAATGTTAATATGGCAGATGTCATATCTATTGAGAAATATACTTTAATATCATTAAGAATAAAAAAATTCCAATCCATAGAAGCATCAGCTTCAACATTATCTTTAATGAATGTATAAAAAGGCGCAAGATTAGAATCACCGGTGGTAATTGCTATACTAGCATGTTCATATTTTTTATACATCCCATAATCTCAAACAATTATTGTTGCGCTTCTTTCAATGATTTTTCAATTTTATTCGCATTAATCTTGTCAAAATATATTCTTGCTCTTAGACCATAAGGTGAAATAAAAGTTGTGATATCAACTGCTTTAAGTTGATATTTTATGCATTCTAAGTGATCGGTCAACATGGTCCATCGCCTCGTATCATTCAATACGCCCATTAATATACCCATATGAAATCATTTTATGAGTAGGGGCCGAGACACTAGGAAACCCATTTGTAAAATCTACAAATGTGGTAAAATCATTGATATAGGTCGCAAGAAAATTAATCAGTGAACCATTTAGAAATTTCACTATAAAACTTTCCACTAATTTGTCTTTTTTAGATTCAGCGCCTAGGTAACCATACCAAGCTTACTCTTCTAGACTCAAGTCATCTCTATCAATATTTGACAGTTTAAGCAATGTACCTTACTCTGCTACAGGTGCCTCCTCAGAGACTGCAGTTTGAGCTTCTATTTGATCAAAAACACCTCCAAGATCAAACCATTCCATTGTACCAGAAACTTTGCCTTCATCATTATATTCTATAACCGCATAATATTTCGTTTTTGTGGCTGCCCCAGTAGCTTTGTGTGTTGATGTCCATGTTCCATAAACTCTTACTCCTCCATTAGGAACAAAGTCGTCATCAACACTTGGGTAATATAATCTTTCATCGAAACTAAAATTTTCAAAATTTGCATGCCATTCTTTCATTCCATTTTGCCATTCATCTTTTGATAAGGAATCCGTTGTATTCGGTGGCGACCAAAACATATCATCCGCATACATTTCACCCATCTCTTCTAAACTTCCATTTTCAAATAAGTTGAAAGCTGCATCAGCTGATGCTTGATTAGTTTTGAAACCATCTAATTGACTATTATTATCAACAGGTGCCTGACAACTTACAATAGCCGCAATTACGATTAGAAATAATAAATTTTTCATTTTGCGTTTAATTATTTGTTAATAAATATGGTATTTTATTTAATTGCAATAAACAATTAACTCACATATTACAGTATAAATACCACTTTAACAAACTGAACGGTAAAAAAAAATCAAATTTTGTAACAAATTAGTGTATTTTTTGTTACCCAATTTCAATTGCATTAAGCAAACAAGCAATAATCTAATTGCATAAAAATTACATCAAACAATCATAAATAATAATAATGGAAGTTAAATTTAGGTCTACCTGTCCTGCATCCAATGCCATTGACCTAATTGGAGACAAGTGGTCTCTGCTAATAGTAAGGGATATATTCCTCGATACCATTACCTACAGTGAATTTTTAAAATCTGCGGAAAAAATATCTACCAATATATTAGTAGATCGTTTAAAAAAGCTAATTGAAGCCGGTTTTATATCATTCGTAAAGAACCCAGACGATAAAAAAATAAAATACTACTACCTCGAAAATAAAGGTATCGATCTTTTTCCGATCATATGTCAAATGGCCCTTTGGACAAGAAGTTACCTTCCTCTTAATCCCATACATCTTAAAGCCATAACTCTTTTAAATGAAATCGATGAAAAGGGAATTGATCAATTCGTACATGACTACATTTCAACCTATAAACTAAAAAGAAAAAAACTTACTGAGGACTTAGTAATTCCTGCTCGTCCTTTATCTTAAAAAACAACATTCACTTCAGTTTAAAACAGTTTTAATTGTTACTTTTTCTTAAGATTTAATATGTATGTATACTATCTATTAACTAAAAATAATAAAAAGCTATCCTATTTTAGCTTTTCTCCTAATTAGTCAACTCATCTTCAGTCATGAAAACCAAATCGTATCCATCATTATTTGATTTTCGAGATAATAACAATAAACAGCCACGTATCCTTTAATTACCTCCACATGAGTATTATACTGTAAGTAATATCAGCAATCGTATAAGGGAAATCAACGCTAATATTTAGAGGAAAAATTTCCCTTTTAATTTATTCAAACAAAGACGTGCTATAAGTTTACAACCTCTATTGACTTTCTTTTTCATAAGTAACAATACCAACTAAAGTATCTCTATCATGCATTACCTTTCTAAATATTTCCTTTGATTTCACACCCTCTCATTTCTCATTTTTAGAAATCAATTGTTTAGAATGAAGAGTAATTATCTCAAGAGGTATTTGGGGCAATTATTATCAGCTCTCTTATTAAAAAAATGAAAATATTTCTCAGAGCTAAATTAACTTATATAAGTTCAAAAAATGAAAGGTTGTCATTTTTAGTGATACAAGTTTAGTGTAAATAATTTATCGATGAGTATAAAACCAGTCATTAAAATGATTTTACAAACAACAAGGATTTGAGAAGAAATGATAACAAATGTTTGTTTATTTTTTTGAAAAAACTCTATCGCTCCATATGCTTAATCCTAAACCAAATAGTAGCATCTCCTTCAGACTATACTTTGACTTTTTTTATTTCATATAGATTGACTAGCTCAATTGCAAATTGAATAGAATTTCCAATTTATTGTCCATCATTAAAATACTAATGCATACTATCTTTCTGACAAAAAATTTATCAGTAACAGTTAGTAAAGCCCTAGTATTTGTTTCCGACCTAATGACTCTTACTATTGATACGCTTTGTTAATAGTCTTTAACAGAACTGCATGATTTTTTTCCATTTTAAGTAGAGAAAGGGTTACTTCAATAAAACAAAAAAATAGACTCCTATTGGTAATGGTATTTTTAATAACAACATTTTCAAATGAATTTATAATCTAAAAATTAATACAAAACATTGAAGTGAATTAAGACGGCTTTAAACAATTTAAAAATCTAACCCCATCGAAAAATGCCACCTCGGGTCTTGTACTACTCTAGTCTCAATTCCCCAACCATAATCCAATCTGATAAAATATCCAAATAGCATACTCCTTACTCCAAAACCATATCCCGCTACAACAGGATCTCTAAAATAATTTACCTTAATCTGAACTGGCGCGTTATTTCCTGAAATAAAAGTGGTATTTAAAGGGTTTTCATCACTAAACGGGGTTAAACCTTGCCAAGCTGTTCCCACATCGAAAAAACCAGTCAATTGTAAATTTCTAAAAAACGAAGACCGAATTGAATTAGAAAAATAAGTAATTATTGGTATTCTTAATTCAGCATTAAACAAAGCATAGGAGCTTCCATTTCGAATATTACTTCTAAATCCTCTAACATTATTTGCTAAGGTTTGATAAGCAAATTTTTCATCAGAAGGATAATCAATTTCATTATTAAAAGATGGAAACAACCATCCATCAACTCCTCCTAATGTGTATAAGATATTTTCAGAGCCAAAAGAAGTTCCAGCTGCAAAACGAGCGGCCAAAATAGATCTCTTATCTATACGTTGATAATGTCGAGCATCAACTCCTAGAACAGTCATAAATCCTGTTCCCAAGTCTAATTTGAAATCATCAATCAATTCTACATCGAATCGTTTAATCAATTCTGCAGAAACTTTATACCGGGTACCATTTTTAATATTGATTGCAACATCCAATGTGTTATCAAAAACATATTCAACTTTTAGACCTAATCGCTGCTCAGGGTTAACAGGAGTACTTAATGTAATCGCATCTGTCGAAAGCGAAATCTGATTATCTAACCTTAAAGTAGAGGATGCCCGAATGCTTCTAAAAATATCCAAAGGATATCTTGCTTCAAAGTATCCAATAACACTTGTCTCTCTTAATTTTCGATTTGGAGAATTGGGAACTGGCTGCAAATTGTATCGAGCTGATTTTCGATACACAGCAAATCGTTTATCCAATCGACCTTTTTTATTATCAAACAATAAAAAGAATTCAGTTCCATTAAACGTCGTCGGTAATCGAACACCAGTTTCAACAATATAGTCTTCAAATAAATCTTTGAAATTTGCTTTCAACAAAATCCCTGGAGGTGGATACGAAAATTCTTGCCTTTCCCCTGCATAACTATCCAATCCACCGAACAACAAACTATTGTCCAGAGTAGTTGTGATATAATCTGTTTTGAATTTTAATCGATAAGGAACAATTCTAGCTGGACGGAAAGCAACTAATTTATTTTTATCTTCAGAAGTAACAGCCACCTCAGAAATAGGTTCTGCAGGAACCCTTTGTAGTTTTAATTCTCCTTTATCTTTTTCTACCACTACTATTTCTGATGGAGTTTCCTCCTCGTCAAACTCACTTTGAAACATATAATTATCAATATCAATTTTATTTGTGTCTTGTTTTTCAACTGGAATACCAGCAACATCAATTGGTTCTTGCTTATCTATTTCTTCCAATATTTGAATACCAACATTAGTCTCTTTGATATCTGGAGCTAATTCCTTGCTCTGGCTCTCTAACTGTTTTAATATCTGACGATGGAAACGAGTTGTTCGAGGTTCTAACTTTTTCTCAGGATTCATTTCTCGGATATAAATCTTATAAAGATCATCTACAAAAACAGTTTCGACTAATTTACCAGAGCGAGGAGAAGTATGCTGTCCTATAATATTTCGGTTATAATTCGTGTTATTTTGAACGAGCGCTTGTGTTTTCACTATTGGAACAAAAGTCATAGAGTCAAGCATCATACTATCTAAATTATCTAAAGTAGAATCTTGATGCAATACTATAGTTGATCCATCATTTAAATGATAAGTTTTTTCATAGTATGCAACAAAGTCTTCTAAGTAACCTGACTGTCGATTGAAAATGCCACTAGCATCACTAATGTATGTAAACCAGGCACTATCAACTTGAGTTGCTTTCCATTCATTAGCCAAAGGGGTATTGGTTACTCGAACCAATTCATTAGACCTTTTATCAAAACTATAATAAAATAAATCGAAGGTATTAGTTGGAAGAATCGAATCTAGATTATTCCTTTCAAGTATTACATCCTGTCTATTTGAAGAAAATAGAATTCCATTTTGCCCATGAATCTTAACAAATGATGCATTCAAATCATCCCAAAAATCATTGGTAATTCTTGCCGTTTGTCGTGTTGCAAATGTATATGTAAAAATATCTGAGTAACCATTCACTTGTGCAGACAAAACTAATTTTCCAGTGTTGATGTAATCAATACTATAGATTCGATCGTATTGCGGATCCAAAAAATCAGTAACCTTTTTCTTAGTAATTAGATCATATTGAACTGTTTTAATCACATCCCTTTTTTCCAAGATAATTCCGAGTTCCAAATTATTTGGATTCCAGGCAAGCAAAGGGTAATTATAATCTGTGGCTTGAAAGGCATTTCTAAACCCTCCTTTGATTATTATTTCTCTTTCATTAGTTTGCAAATCCTGAATGTAAACTTTATACTTACCTATCTCATTCGCTACATATGCAATCCTCTTTCCATCAGGACTAATTTTCACTTGACTTAATGGCAGTTTACGTTTGTTTTTAATTTTAATAAACTCACCTGTGATCTCCGCAAGGCCTTTTGCCTCAGTTTTATATCGCTGTCTGAAATACATCATCCAACTTTCTAACGTCCGATTGTAAGAACTTCCTAAAACGTATAAAAATCCACTCTCTACACTTCGATTAATTCGAGTCAAATACAACAAATTACTCACCGTACTTTTTCCATAATTCTGGCCAATATAATACCATAAAGCATGGCCTGCGAGTTTTGGATATTTTTCAGCAATATCCTCAAAATCTTCAAAATTTTCATGTAAAATAACATCACGTAATCGATTATCTAATTCTGTATTCCACTCTTCACCAACATAAGAAATCAATCCATCTTTAAACCACCTTGGTAAATTCATCATTACCGCATTCTGAACAATCTCTTGTAAGTTGGCACCAAATAACATTGCATTTAAATAGACAGAAGCAATACCTTCTCGAATCTGACGACGCAAATTATTATGGTTTCCATCAAAGTGAACAAAAATTTTATTACCGACTATTTTGGTTTGTCCTCCTGAATTCACAAAAGCTTCTTCACTTCCAATATTACTTTGTTTCAAATCTGTTATATCAGTGTAAACAATAATTTCGATTTTATCATTCATCCGATGTTCCAACACATTTTGGATACCACCATAATCTTGCTCTGCCATTAGCACCACAGACTCTCCAATATTTCTACCTTTTCCATACCAATAGGTAATAAAGTTATAACTTTCATACATCAACCAATCATCAAAATCATCATGATATTGAACTCTATTTTTTCCAAATTCCACTTGATTAGTTTGTCCAAAAGACAAATTGCAAAGGCAGGTAGCAAAGAGGAGAAATAAATATTTTTGCATTCGCATAATTTAGAATTGTATTGTTATAAAATAGATGCTATTTAAGAGGACGAAAAAAAGAATATAGAAGTGAGTAAATCAAGATAATTTCTCATTTTTATTTATCCATTTTGAAATATAATCTTTACTGAGCAAATTCAATTCTTAATAAAAACATTAATATAAATTTATTGTTTGAGGAATTCACGTAAAATGATTTTATTTGCAGCCTTGAATACAAAATTTCATAGGTATTCTAAATTCTAGGATAAATCCTCACGTCACGTAGAAAAACGTAGTAATTTTCTTAGAATAAAAATATTTCTTCCTAATTAAAAACGAAAAAAGATGAGTCTTGTTGCCAAATTTACCTTTAATCCCTTCCAAGAGAATACTTACATTTTGCATGATGAAACAAAGGAATGTATCATTATCGATCCAGGATGTTTTACACCAACAGAAAAAGATCAATTGGTAGGATTTATTGAGAAAAATAATTTAAACCCGGTACGTCTCATCAATACACATTGCCATCTCGATCATATTTTTGGAAATCGATTTGTAGCAGATAAATATAATTTAGAATTAGAAATTCATAGAGGTGAAATCCCAGTCTTGGAAGCAGCTCCAATGATCAGTCAAAACTATGGAATTCCATTTCCTGAACCTTCTCCTGCTGCTACTAAATTCATTGAAGAGGGAGATATCATAAAATTTGGAAATACAGAACTAGAAACACTTTTCACACCAGGACATTCACCTGCGAGTATCTCTTTCTTCTGTAAAACAGATAGATATTTAATTGCAGGAGATGTTTTATTTCGGGAAAGTATTGGAAGAACGGATTTACCCGGAGGAGATTATCCCACTTTAATTTCTGTAATAAAAAATAAATTTTTACCCCTAGGTGATGATGTGAAAGTTTATTCTGGGCATATGCAAGCGACAACCATTGGGCATGAGAGACAATTCAACTCATTCCTCCAGTAAGTAAATTTTAGTAATCCAACATTATTTCTAAAATTTACCCATTAGTAAAATTTGGTTATAATTCCTCTGCATGAAGTCTAAATGTCATACGATGATGTTTCGTTACTCCATGAATTTTAATTGCTGATCGGTGTGCTTTTGTAGGATAACCTTTATTTGAGTCCCAGCCATAATCTGGGAATTTTTGTCCTAAATCTCTCATAAAATCATCTCGGTATGTTTTTGCCAAAACAGAAGCAGCAGCTATCGAACAAAACTTACTGTCTCCTTTTATAATACACTCATGTGAAATGTTGGGATATGCGTTAAACCTATTTCCATCAACTAATAATAAAGTAGGAATAATTTCCAAATGATCCACGGCCCGATGCATCGCCATAAAAGAAGCATTCAAAATATTGACATCATCTATTTCTAAAGGTTTTACATGAGCCACTGCCCAAGCAATCGCTTTCTCTTCAATAATTGGTCGAAGTAACTCCCGATGTTTTTCTGACATCAACTTTGAATCATTCAAAAGTGGATGTTTAAATCGCTTTGGTAATATAACAGCAGCGGCAAAAACAGGACCAGCCAAACAACCCCTTCCTGCTTCATCGCACCCCGCCTCGACTTCGTTTTTCCTAAAAAAAGATTTCAACATAGACTTAAAATAAATTGACCCAATGAAAAAAAATCATTAGGCCAATATTAATATATTATTTTAAAAGAAACAAAATGTCTTATTTCTTTTTCTTCGATGTTCTTGTAATTGGTTTACTTTTTACCTTAGTAGCTGATTTTTCTTTTAGCTTCGATTTGACCCCTCGTTTTACGTCTTTTGATTGTTCCAACTTAACATGCCCCCAATTCTCCCCTTTCTCAATCCTTCTAACCTGTGTTTCCGTTATACCAAAACTCTTTGCTAAAACTTTTCGCTTGGTCTTTCCTTCTAGTAATCTTTTCTTTAGTAATCGAACCTTTGTCTCATTCATTTTTGCATGAGAAGGCATTTTGCGATTTTCGTGCAAATAAACTCCTTGTTCAACTTGATGTTGAGTCATACCAAGTCGATCAACCCTTTGTAAATTCTGCCAATAATTGTTCAGTTTATTTCCGTCAACATGAATCAACAATGGTTTCTTTCTATCTTTTTTTATAAATTTATTTGCAACTAATTGGTGAACATAAAAACCTTGACGAACTCCATCTTCTAGTTTTAAATTTAATTGTATAAACCCCTGTTTCATTAAGGATCCTTTTAACAATTTTTCATTGCCTGACATCTTTTCGATACTTTTGAGTCGACCATAATCAGAAAAATAATAATTGCATTTTTTGGTAGCAGCCTTTGCTTTTACCTTAACCCAGCGCTCATTCCAATAGCTTTTAATTTTGTTTACACTCATTTTGGATATATTAAGATAAAGAATCTTTTGAAAAACTAGGCTTGCTTTTCAATCCAATAAAAATTTGTTGGAAAATAAAGAGGAGTACTCATTAAATTAGATTAATTGATATCCAATCTAACACAAATATAGCTTAGAATTTTATTTTTTTAAAATTAAAAACTCAACACGTCTATTTAGTTGTTTTCCTTGGGCTGTATTATTTTCTGCAATCGGTCTAGATCGCCCGTAACCATTGTAAAGTGTACGATGAGAAGATATACCTTCTGAAATTAAATATTCAACGACTGCCCTTGCACGACGAGTAGATAATTGTAGGTTGTATTCATCATTTCCATCAATGTCAGTATGACCACTTATTTCGATGATCATATTTGGATAGGATTGAAGTAGGAATAATAACTTTTGCATTTCTATATGTGAATGTGGTAAAAGTTCTGCTTCATCGATATCAAAAAAGATATTTTTTAGCCTAATAACCTTCCCTTCTTCAATAGGCTCCCATGTTATGATTTTATTCTCATCTGGAATATCTAAAAAAGGTGGTTCTTTCTTTACTAATATATCATCAATATAATAGTACGCATATTTTAATGAATTGGGACTAGCAATTTTAGATGCAGTCAAACTATCAGGAAAAAAATTTCCGATAATTAAAAAAGATGCATTAGTTTCAGATTGAAATTCACCACTTACTTTGACCCATTCTCCGTGATCCGCTTTCAGTATATTCTTAGAAAAAAAATGTGGTAATTCTTCAATTGGAATATCCAAAATTTCTTCATATTTACTCTTAGAGAAAAACATCCCTAGATTATTTACTTGAATGGAGCGAGGTAAATGACTTGTAAAAAGTTCCACAGAATAATTTTGACCTATGACCAATGGTTCTCTCAATTGAATTTGAATATATTCTCTACAATGAGGTTTTCCATGTTCACAACCAAAAAGAGTCATACCTATCATTGATTCTCCAGTTCGGGGTTTTTGTTGGCCAAATCCTTTGGCAGCCCAATGCGCAGGTACCCTTATCTTCGCACCAAAGACATCTGGTGATGAACCTGTTGCAGAACTCCAATATTTCATCACATCAGTAAAATGCTGACCTTTGTAAAACCATCCAATTGGGGTACTAGAATATCTTTCAAAACTTGGATTTGGGACAATATTTTCATTTTTTTTCATCGTGGAAGGTTGCGCAAAAAAGGTTGCGGCGAAAAAAACAACAAAGAATAAAAGCAGAAAAATTCTCATTTTTTTGATATTGCATTTTTGAAAAAACGAATGCTATTGTTACCTAAACGAGAAAAAAGGTGAGAAGTTATATATGTAGCAATGAGGTTAATCTAACTGACCGTAATACTACCAACTTATCCAACTGCACCTTCGTTTGAACTTGTACCTAAATTTTCGGATAAAATATCTTGATTTGGATCATCAACGTTAACATGGAATTTATACAAATTATCAATGCCTTTATCTGCCTCTACTTGCTCTGCTATTACTTCCAAAAGTGGTGAAGTAATTCCTATTGAATCTGAAATCTCTCTGAGTGCGACTCTTGATTTATTTCCTTTTTTAAAATCAAAAATAGATCGAATTCCGACACTACGTAATTTTTCAATATCGTTCTTTGCATAGCAAACTAATTTTGCTTGACCGATCCAATCTAAAATTTGACGAGCTTCGTAAGGTGTCTCAATCAATAATTTTGTCAAACTTGCAGTAGCTAAATTTTGAGCGTTGTCAATGCCCACTTCTTCTAACCTTTCTTTATGCCCCAAACTCATTCCTTCGATTTTATAGAGCGATAATGTATCTGTATTGAGTTGGTCTGGATTCAACCAATCTTTGTAAAAGTTAATCATTGAACTCAAAATCCGTTGAGGAAACATTCCTGTCAAAAATGCAATTACGGCAATTGAAGTATCTAATTGAAACGTACTAGTTTTCCCCAATAAGAATGAAAAAACCAAAGCAACCAAACAAGCCAAAATAATGCGAACTCCTGCACTGTAATAAACACTCGGTGACAAATCATATCCAATTAATCGTCGAATAATTTGTTGTGCAGACCAAATAAATGATCCAAAAAATGCAAATCCTAAAACGACTAAGCTTTGATTGATAATTGCTGTATTATCTCCACTTCCGTAATCATTTCCTGTAAGCAATAGACTATCTTTTAAGTTTGCAGCGAAATCATCCGTAAAAACAAAAAACGCACTTGCCAATAAACAAATCAAAAACGCAAAAGAAACAGGTAAAAAATAACTTGAAAAAGAATAGGTATCCTGTACTCTACGACTCGAAGAAATTCCCATCTCTCGGAGGTTCTTCTCAAAATCTTGTTGTTTCTTTTGACGCATGAACCAGAAAAAACTCAACGCCGTCAATGGCATAAAACCACTCACAATACCTACAATTAAAAACCTGCCTAAAAAAGATAACTCGGTGAAACTATAAAGTATATTAAGTATCATAATATTGTTTTTTTTCATTGATAATCGCGGATAAGTTACAAAATAGTATTGAAAAATTTAATGTCAAGTTATTCACTTATTTTGTGTTCGAAGAGAAAATATCTTTTGTATCTGGTAAATGATATTTTTAAATAAAAAAGGTGTTTTCGAAAAACTATTCTTTGCTTTTTTTATTAGGTACTTGACTTAATGAATTTAACAACAAACAGGAATTCTCTTTTATGAATGTAATAACTAGGCGAACAATCCTATTAATTTTTTCAGGACTTATTTTAGCAAGTCTTTATTTTGCCACACAGCTAAGATTTACTTTTTATCTTGAACAGTTTTTTCCTGAAGGAGATGAAGATTTAGCATTTTTTCAAGACTTCATCAAAGAGTTTGAGACGGATGTGAATTTTCTTTTAGTTGCTATTGAAAGAGAGGAGGGAGTTTTTGAGAGAAAGTTTTTAGAAGATTTTCACGACTTGACATTAAAGTCAAGGGATATAAAATATATCGAAGAAAGTTTGTCGTTAACCACCGTTTCTTATCCACTTAAAACACCTTTCGGGGTAACCTCCACTCCTGCCGTCCACATTGAGAAGCCAAGTTTTTATGCGAGTGATAAAAAAAGAATTTTGGAGGATGAACGTTTCGTCAATTCATTAATTTCGAAAGATGGGAAATCGCTAGTCGTCTCTCTTAAAACTCAACCAACAGTCTCTGTTGATGAATCAAAGGAGCTAATGCCTATTCTAGATAGTCTAGTTCAGTCGTACAATTTTGAAAATTATCATTTTTTGGGTGCTGCAAATTTTCAGAAAGAAATGGCAGAAATGCAGCAAAGAGAAATTGTAGTTTCTACAATTATATCCGCATTTTTAGTGGCGTTAGTTATGCTTTGGATTTTTAGAAAAGTGCCGGGAGTACTAATTTCATTGACATCGATTGGAGCAGGATTGATCTTGTTTTTTGGATTACTGGGTGCACTTGGTAGACCTCTAAATGCTATGGCCGCACTTTATCCAGTTCTAATGGTGATCGTTGGAACTTCCGATGTCGTCCACATTATGTCAAAATATATTGACGAACTCAAAAAAGGTTTTTCAAAAAATGATGCACTTCGAGTCGCGATAAAAGAAATTGGTTTAGCTACTTTATTGACATCAGTTACAACTGCAATTGGATTCGCTGCACTATCTACAAGTAAAGTAATACCGATAAAAGAATTTGGTTGGAATGCAGCAATGGGAGTTATGGTAGCATATATTACGGTTATCTTTTTTACGACTGCTTTACTTTCGATGTACGATGAAAAGCAATTAATCAAATTAGGAAAAGGAGAAGCCTTTTGGGGAAACATGATGAATTGGGCTTATCATTTCACCAAAAAAAATGGTAAAGAAATAGCCGCAGGAGGTTTCGCAAGTGTATTGTTATGTGCTTGGGGAATCAGTATGATTACTACTGATTACAAAATTGAAACTAACCTCCCTCTTCGTAAAAAATTAACGGAAGATTTTTTATTCTTTGAAAATAATTATGCTGGATTTCGACCGGTAGAATTTGCCGTTTTTACTCAAGGTGATTATCTAGCATCTGATTTTGAAGTACTACAAGAGATGGATAAAATTGAAAAAAAAATTAGTACCATTCCTGAACTTCGATCAACAAGTTCCCTAACCTCGATATATAAAAGTATAAATCGAATGTACAAGGGCAATAAAGTAGAAGCATATAAAATTCCAGAAACGAAAGTACAATTTTTAAAATACCAGAGAGCAGCCGATAAAATTCCGCAAGCATCTTCAAAAGTTTTTGCAAGTAGAGATAATAAAAAAGCTCGAATTGCTACCAACATGTTAGACGTTGGTCGTGATAAAATTGCTGCGATTACTGATGATTTGGATAATTGGATTGAAAAAAATATAGATTCAACCATTGTTAAAGTAAAACAAACAGGAACAGGTTTGATTCTGGATAAGAACTCAGAATATGTACGAACGAGTTTATTGCAGGGCTTAGGAGGTGCTGTTTTGATGGTAAGTTTATTGATGGCAATCCTTTTTCAAAATTGGAGAATGTTGGTAATCTCGTTGATTCCGAATTTGGTTCCGTTGCTTCTTGCAGGAGCATTATTGGGATTTCTAGGAATAGAATTGGAAGCAGGGATTTCAATAATATTTGCAGTCGTTTTTGGGATTGCGGTAGATGATACGATTCACTTTTTGAGTAAATTTAAATTAGCGAAACGAAAAGGTTTAAGCACCGAAGAATCATTGCACATTACATTTTTAGAAACAGGAAAAGCAATTTGTTTGACGACGCTAATATTATTTTTTGGATTTTTAGTTTTGCTTTTTTCTATTCACCCTCCAAGTGTGGTGGTGGGTTTATTGATAAGTGTAACTTTAGTAAGTGCCCTCGTCGGAGATTTATTACTAATTCCAATTTTAATCAGATGGTTATATCCAAATGAAGACAAAATAGCTGTTGAGGACAAAAAATAATTTTTTATCAAATGCTATTTGTTGTAATCTCAAAAGGATAAAAGCACCTGGAAAATTTGGTTTACCTTCCGAGAAGCTTTAAATCTCATCAGGTATCAATGCCGACAAATGAATGAAAAAACCATTGCAAAAATAACGTCAGAACTCATCAAATTAGAGAATAGACCACTTATCACAATACCCTTTTTTATACAAAAAAAGCTAGCAGCAAAAATCACATGATTTTATTTTCTCAATTCAATTATCAACAAAAAAAGCTTTCAAGTAATTCACCTGAAATTATGTCTCTTTAGAAAAAATAAAGGAACTGAAATGTAAAATGTTTTCGATCTTGAATCACCTCTTAAATAGGTTGAAAAATCATTTACCAACTGATTTTGGAAAAATACATGACTCAACCTTTAACCGAAAAAAATCAAATTATCAAAGAAATGACAGAGAACGGAAAGTAGAAAGAAGTATTAAAAAAATCGTAATTTTGCACCTTCTTAAAAGCGACCCTAGAAAACTACCTCTACGAAATCAAAATAGTTGATATAATAACAACTGCCAAAATGACCTAAAATATCCAATGGCAGAGGTTTTGTTACAGGTATGCCAAATAACACGTTTTAATTGTTAAAAATAAATGATAAATAAAATCAAAGATATAATGACTAAAAAAGGTAAATCTTCTGAAGAAAAGAACATTGAGGAAATAGAAGACCAGATCCTTGAGAACCAGGAAGAACAATCAGAAAACGAAGAGGAAAACGAAGGATTGGATGAAGAGTCAACTGATATAAGTGACAAAGATTCTCAAATCGCAGAATTAAAAGATAAATATCTACGTCTTGCGGCTGAGTTCGAAAATTACAAACGTCGAACCGTCAAAGAAAAACTAAACATGATGGGAACTGCTAACAGAGACACCTTGTCAGCTTTATTGCCAGTTATGGACGATTTTGACAGAGCGAAAAAAAATGCCGAGGACGAAAATAGTACAGAACCTTTTAGTGAGGGAGTAATGATGGTGTACAATAAACTATTCAATACTCTACAACAAAAAGGAATCAAAGCTATGGAATCCAATGGAGAAGATTTTGATCCGGAATTGCACGAAGCGATTACTGAAATCCCAGCTCCATCGAATGAAATGAAAGGAAAAGTGATAGATACTGTTGAAAAAGGATATTATTTAAAAGAAGCAATTTTGCGATATGCTAAAGTTGTAGTTGGTAAATAAATTCAATCGATTAAATTTTGAATTGTCAATCTACAAAATAATACAAAATTTAAACATAAATCATTGTTGATTATTTTTCTAATAAAATAGACGACAGAAAATGGTAAACATGGCAAAAAGAGATTATTATGAAGTTTTGGGTGTGTCGAAATCGTCAGACGAAACGACAATCAAAAAAGCTTATCGAAAGATAGCAATGAAATTTCATCCGGATAGAAATCCAGATAATAAAGAAGCAGAAGAAAAATTTAAGGAAGCTGCGGAAGCATATGAGGTCTTGAGTGATGGAGACAAAAAAGCGCGGTACGATAGATTCGGTCACGCTGGAATGGGACAACAAAGTGGTTTTGGAGGCGGCGGAAGAGGCGGCATGACGATGGATGATATTTTTTCCCAATTTGGAGATATTTTTGGTGATGGAGGGAGCCCTTTTGAATCTTTCTTTGGTGGCGGTGGTGGAAGCCGGCGTGCACAGGGTCAGAAAGGAAGCAACCTTCGAATCAAAGTAAAACTAACTTTGGAAGATATCGCCAATGGCGTCACTAAAAAAATTAAAGTCAAAAAACAACTCACTTGCAAAACCTGTAGTGGCAGTGGAGCAAAAGATGCTCGTTCAGTGACTACTTGTGGTACTTGCCGAGGTTCAGGTTATGTGCGTCAAGTAAAAAGTACTTTTTTGGGACAAATGCAAACAACAGTTGCTTGCCCAACTTGCTCAGGGTCTGGTCAACAGATTACTGCAAAGTGTGGGTCATGTAATGGTGTAGGAAAATCAAATGGAGAAGAAACTATTGAAATCGAAATCCCAGCTGGAGTTGGTGAAGGTATGCAATTATCAATGAGAGGAAAAGGAAATGCAGGTTCCAAAGGTGGTTCAAATGGAGATTTGTTAGTAAGCATCGAAGAAATCCCACATGAAAGTTTGCAACGAGATAACCAAAATGTGATCTATGAATTATATTTAAACTTTGCAGATGCAGCATTGGGTACTTCAATTGAAGTACCGACTATCGAATCAGGAAAAAATGCAAAAATCAAAATCCCAGCGGGAACTCAAGCTGGTAAAATGTTTAGATTAAGAGGCAAGGGATTACCTGGTGTGCAAACCTATGGAGTCGGCGATCAACTAATCCATGTCAATATTTGGACGCCAAAAGAACTTTCTGATGATGATAAAAAGTTACTAGGACAGATGAAAGAAAGTAAAAATTTCGATCCTCTTCCAGGCAAATTTGAAAAAGGATTTTTTGATAGAATGAAAGATTATTTTAATTGATCCAGAATTAGAGTTTTAAATTCATTAAAATAAAAACGAGTCAACGAAAAGTAATTTATACATTCGTTGGCTCGTTTTTATTTTGGTAAAATATATTCTTATTTCTATAAACTTGAATCAACTTTTATGAAAAAATATATATTGTTCTTTTTTCTCTTCGCTTTTTTTCTTTTTTCTTGTGGACCTAATTACATATTGGATGAAAAAAAAGAAATTACCAACAACCAATGGAACTACTCAGATTCCCTTTCTTTTACGGTTAATATCTCAGATACAAATAGATATTACAACTTATATTTAGACATTGAACACCTAACAGAATACTCCTTTAAAAATATGTACATCCGCTTGCATTCTATTTTCCCTAGTGGAAAAAGAGTAACAGAACGTATCTCTTTAGAACTAATTGGATTTGGAGGTATATGGAATGGTGACTGCAATAGCGATGAATGCGATTTTAGAATGTCGATTCATGAAAACGCATTTTTTAATCAAAACGGAATACATACTTTTGTCATCGAACAATTTATGCGGAAAGATCCATTGGAGGGAATTCAAAGTGTAGCTTTCCGTATTGAGGATACAGGAAAGTCAAGAGAATAAAAAACAAATCATGAAACGAAAATCTTATCAACTAAAAGCAGGAAGTGTCAAGAATCTCCAACTTGTAGAAAGTGAGCTAGCTGCTCCTGCTTCAGGAGAAATAACTATACAAGTTAGGAGTATCGGTTTTAATTTTGCAGATATTTTTGCGATTTGGGGATTGTATGGAGCAACTCCAGAAGGTGTTTTCATCCCAGGATTAGAATACTCAGGTGTTGTAGCAAAAATTGGAGATGGTGTAACCAATGTAAAAGTAGGTGATAAAATTATGGGCGTCACTCGTTTTGGGGCATATACCACTCATTTAAATATTGATTCAAGATATGTAATTCCATTACCAGCAGGTTGGAACTTTGAAGAAGGTGCAGCTTATCTAGTTCAAGTTTTGACGGCTTATTATGGCTTGTTATATTTAGGAAATTTGCAAAAAGGAAATACCGTATTAGTTCATTCAGCAGCAGGCGGAGTTGGTATTTGGGCAAACCGAATTGCTAAAAAGTATGATGCATTTACCATCGGTTCCATAGGCAATGAGTCGAAAATTGATTTTTGTAAAAAAGAGGGTTATGATCAAGTTATTGTAAGAAGTGATCGATTTGCAAAAAATTTAAAAACGAATTTGGAAGGCAAAGAATTGAATATAATAATGGAATGTATCGGTGGAAAAATATTCAAGGAAGGATTTAAAATTTTAGCTCCACAAGGTCGAGCAATAGTTTATGGAGCAGCTAGATATGCTTCTGTAGGTAACCGTCCCAACTATTTTAAATTATTCTATCAATTTTTAACTCGACCAAAAATTGATCCTCAAAAACTACCTGAATTAAATAAATCCCTAATGGGATTCAATTTGATCTGGTTGTACGAGCGTGCGGAACTGATGCATGAATTGCTTGGTGATTTGAAGAAATTAGATTTAGGAAAACCGCATGTTGGACATACTTTTCCTTTAGAAAAAATAAAGGATGCAATTCATTTATTTCAGAGTGGAAATACAATTGGAAAAGTAGTTTTGACAATTCAAGACTAATCTAAACCTTTCCTCCAAAACCAAGTTTTACATATATCAAAAAGAATATAATCCCAAAATATACATTTTATATCACGATCAAAAAATAAATGGATTCACTTACGCAAGTTATTTTAGGAGCTGCAACTGGAGAAGCTGCAAAAGGGAAAAAGCTAGGCAATAAAGCAATGTTTTGGGGAGCCGTAGGTGGAACAATTCCAGATCTTGATGTCCTTATTGGATCTACCTTAGAAAAATTAGGATTTGTAGATGAGATGTGGGCATTAGCTTTTCATCGTCATATTACACACTCTTTATTTTTTGCTTGCACCATGCCTTTTCTCCTAGGAATGCTAGTGAATTGGCATTATAAAAATCGTAATAGAAAGTATGTCTCTTTTATTGGAAGTTTACTAGTTTTTGCATTAGTAGGCTTCGCCGTAAATTATATTTTTTATGTTCTTGGGGAAGAAAATATAAATTATAGTGTACTCATAGGGACAGGTTTTGTAGGGGTATTGTTATTTTTTTTCTTTTATAATCGATTTTTTAAACGAGAATTAAACAAAGTTGATGCAACCTGGCAAGACTTTGCTTGGGTATTCTTTTGGTCAATATTTACTCATCCTCTTTTAGATTGTTGTACCACTTATGGGACTCAACTTTTTCAACCTTTCTCAGATTATCGAGTAGGGTTTAATAATGTAGCGGTGGCTGATTTATTTTATACGCTTCCATTTTTACTCTGCTTAGTTGGGGCTAGATTATTTTTGAAAAATACCTATTTGCGAAAAATAATGCTTTGGGTAGGTATTGGTTGGAGTTGTATTTATTTATCGTGGACATTTTACAATAAACATCAAGTCAATCAAGTTTTTGAAAAGTCACTAAAAGCACAAGGGATTGAATATCAGCGATATATGACAAGTCCAGCGTTGTTCAGTAATTTTCTTTGGACAGGAACAGCAGAGGGAGAAGATGCCTATTATCAAGCGAGCTATTCTAATTTTGACAAAGCACCATTAATTCCTACTTTTAAAATTTTACCAAAAAATCATGAATGGGTAAAAGATTATCAAGAGGAGAAATCAATCAAAACATTAAAATGGTTTTCGAATAATTACTATTCTATATTGAGAAGGAAAGATGGAAAATTACAACTCAATGATTTGCGTTTTGGAACATTCACAGATACTAAATTGCCATCAGAAAATGATTTTGTATTTAGATTCATTTTGGAAGAGAAGGACGGAAAATTAGAAGCGCATGAGGGAGACCGAGATCGAGGTGATGGAATTTTCAAAATACTTTATGAACGAACCATGGGAAGGTAAATCATTTTATTATTACTACCATTTTGTGAAATTAAAGCCGCCCCTAAAATTAGAAAATTCAGTTTTATTTTATTTAGACTATACTAGTTCATTTCGTACTTCTACTAAATTTTTTTTTACCGCATCTTTAGCTTTATCCATCTCTAATTTTAGGTTTCCTAAATTAGTTATCGAAAGTCTTACTAAGGGTAGCCTAACATTTCGTTGACAGAAATTAAGTAACTCCATTGCTCCTTTTATTCCTACTGGATTCCCCTCAATATACAACCATTGATGAATATCCAAAAATGCTTCATTAATATAGTTAGCTGTTTTCAAGTCACCTTCCAAACCTGCATTTATCATCGTTGAAAACTCTCTAGGAAAAGCATTGGCAATTACAGATATAACTCCATCTCCACCGCATGCGAGCAAGGGCAAACAAGTTGGATCATCGCCTGAAAGAACTGAAAAGTGAGCTGGTTTATTTTTTATTATTTTCATTCCCTGCACCAAATCACCAGAAGCATCTTTTACTGCAACAAATTTTTCACTTGTATTTGCCAAACGAATAATGGTTTCAGCATTGATATTTGAAGAAGTTCGACTTGGCACATTATAAATTATAATTGGTACTGGAGAAACTTTAGCTATTTCCATATAGTGCTGAAAAATTCCTTCTTGGCTTGGTTTATTGTAAGCTGGACTACTAGAAAGAATTCCAGCATAACCTTCAAAATTAAATGATTTAATTTTTTCGACAAGAGCACGAGTATCATTCCTTCCAAAAAGACCAGCAATAATTGGTACTCGCTCTCGCACTATATTTTTTGTGAATTTTAGAACAGATAAACATTCTTCGAAACTTAAAGTGATAGCTTCTCCTGTCGTACCAAGTGAAACTAAATAATCTATTCCCCCGGAAATTTGAAATTCTATAATTTTTTCTAATGCATCAAAATCAATTTCTCCATTTAACGTAAATGGAGTGACAATAGCAATACCCGTACCTCTAAATTGCGGCTTCATAATCTGGACTATTTATTCTATTGAGGAAAAAATCTATTTGCTTAATTAAATGATCTATACCTTTACTATCTGGAATATCAATCATTAAATCATAAGAATTGGGATTTTCAGAAAAAGGACCAACCCGTAATTTTGCTTTTGATAAAGCTGAAATAAATTCAATCTGAATATTATTTCCAGAATAAAGATTTATCAAAATATCAAACCTTTTATCCTTAAACTGATTTATTTCAGGACCACCAGGAACCATTTTCCAGTTAACCTCATTCAACGTGAAATACTTAAATGAGAAGCTTAAATCTTTTTGTTTGTTTTTTACAAAGCCCAAAAGACTTACTTTTTTGCCGCTCTTTATCATTCTTTGGGCATATTCTACCACTTCAATTCGACTAGATGAATTAGTGGCATCAAATAAGATACCGATGGATTTTGCCTTATCAAATTCAACAGAGGTTCTATTTATTTTTATTTGAGAAAGTTTTTGATTTAAATGAGCTTCAAAAAAGTAAAATCTAATTTTTGAAAAAATACTCATGGCCTTTCAATTTAGGTTAATAGAAAATTAGGATTCATTTTATAAAACAACTCAAAACGAAACGATAACTCAATCTAGTCTTAACTTACTTCCAATAAAAAACTACAACTAATTTACAGTTATTAATAAGTTCAAGGTTATCTTTAATAAATTCTATTTTGATTTAACAGCTACCTTCTTTTTCAAGGTATCGTATTGCCCCATTCTACTATATTTTTCAACACGTAAACTTATTCGTTCATCAGGTGTCATTTCCATTAATTCAGCCACTTCTTTTTTCAAATGTTTCTTCAATGTTTTGGCCATTTCTTCCGGAGAATTATGAGCTCCACCAAGAGGTTCCTTTATAATTCCATCTATCAATTTAAAATCAAGCATATGATCAGCAGTTAATTTAAGTGCTTCTGCAGCTTGTTCTTTATAATCCCAGCTTCTCCACAAGATTGAGGAACACGATTCAGGGGAAATTACAGAATACCAAGTGTTTTCTAACATAAATACTCTATCTCCCAAGCCTATTCCAATAGCTCCCCCAGATGCACCTTCTCCAATAACAGCACAAACGATTGGCACTCTTAATCGAGCCATTTCGAATAAATTACGAGCGATTGCCTCAGCTTGACCTCTCTCTTCTGCTTCTAGCCCTGGAAATGCTCCCGGAGTGTCAATAAGACAAATAACAGGGTAATCAAAACGTTCCGCCATTTTCATCAATCGAAGCGCTTTTCTGTATCCTTCCGGATTAGCCATACCAAAATTTCGATATTGTCTCATTTTAGTGTTGACTCCCTTTTGATGCCCTATCACAACAACTGTTTGTCCATCCAGATTAGCCAATCCACCAACTATTGCTTTATCATCTTTAAAATAACGGTCTCCATGTAGTTCCGTAAATTTTTTAAACATTTCACGGATATAAAAAAGAGAATAAGGTCGTTCAGGGTGACGAGAAAGTTGAACTTTTTGCCATCCAGTCAAACTACTATAAATTTCCTTTCTCTCACTTTTAATCTTATTCTCTAACTCCTTTATTTTATCGGATACGTCTATATCTCCTTTTTCACCCACCTCTTTGAGGTTCTCGAGTTGTTCATAGAGACTTTCCAACGGTTTTTCAAATTCTAAAAAAACCATAATTATTCTTTTTTTGGGTTAAAAACAAAGCAAAATTGCTATTTAATCAAATACTCCGTGTCAATTTAATTAACCAAGGGTCACAAAATTACTAATATGCTCGATTGAATGGAAGGATTTGAATTTTTTTTTTAAAAAAAATCAAAAGGAATTGCATAATTCAAAAAGGAATTATACTTTTGCAATCGCTAAATAACAAACGCGTTATTTATTCTCTTTAGGTCTGGTAGTTCAGTTGGTTAGAATACCTGCCTGTCACGCAGGGGGTCGCGGGTTCGAGTCCCGTCCAGACCGCAAAAAAGCTCAACACTTAAGTGTTGGGCTTTTTTTATACCTTAAACTAAAATACTTAAAGAAAAGAGAGCAATAATAATTTTTTACTCCCTTTCCCCTGAGCGTTTTAATATTAATCTACTAGTATTGCTCCTACTCCAGCTTCCCACAACAATTTATTAAAAGAGATGACATCTTTTTCCATAATTTTTTTCGCTTTTAGTTGAAAAGCACCCCATTGTGTATCGAGCTCCCTTTTTCTATCCAAGACCGGGTTAATCACCTTTGGAATTCCACTTTCAGTTTGGTTGATAAGGAAAAGATAATTGGCCGTTAATTTATTTGGAAAATTTTCTACATCATCATAAGCTTTTGATTTTCGCTGAACCATATCTTCATCCCAATCCACCATACTATTAACTAAAGTTTTTCCTTCCGAGTGTATTTTAGAATATTGATCCGTTTTCGGCAAACGTTTTAAAATGGTATTCAACTGATTTTTATAATCATAAATCGTATTGATCGAACGATGCATTTCGTCAATCGTTTTTGTCATTGTCGTCATCAATTCAGAATACTCTTGATAAGTAACCGTACTAGTTGGATACATTGGATTAGCTAAAACTTCAAAAGAAGTGCTAGATTCTTTATCTCCCATTTTTAAAGTTGCAGTATATACCCCTGGACTAACTTTGTGGCCTCGGTAATTTCCTTCGATGTAAACATCAGGGACACCTAATCGATTTGAATGTTTCATATCCCAAACGAATCGATTCAGTCCGTTTGACTTTGACAATGTTGGTTCTGGCGGAGGACCTCCCGCCCATCGTCGATAAGTGCTGTCTTTTACCGAACTAAGATTTCGAACTATTTGACCTCTGGCATCTTTTATTTTTAAAGTGATTGGCGCTTTAATCTTTGTTGATGGTAAATTATAATAGATCACAACCCCATTCGCAGGGTTGACTCCTCGTAATACATTCGTTCCTGTAATTGAAGGCGAAGAACTATTCAACTCACTTCCACCATTGAGCAGCATGGTATTCTCAGGTTGGAATAATTTTAGAGATTTATTCTTCTTTGAATATTGCCTTAATAAACTAATGTCGTCCAAAATCCAAAAAGATCTCCCAGAAGTTGCTACAACCAAATCGTCATGTCGAATAATTAAATCAGTAATTGGACAAATTGGCAAATTTAATTGGAAGGGTTGCCATTGTTTTCCTCCATTCCAAGAAATATAAATTCCAGTTTCTGTTCCTGCAAAAAGTAAATCTTTTTGTTTTTCATCTTCTCGAACTACCCTTGTAAAAGCGCCATGAGGTATTCCTTTTGAAATATTCGTCCAAGTCTTTCCATAATTAGTAGTTTTAAAAAGTGCAGGAGCATGGTCATTAAATTTATATCGAGTGGTTGCAATGTAAGCTGTTGCAGGATCGTGTGGAGAAACGTCAATTGCATTCACTAAACACTCCTCTAAACCTTCAGGTGTCACATTACTCCAATTATCCCCACCATCTTTTGTCAATTGAACAAATCCATCATCAGTACCGACCCAAATGACTCCTTTTTCATGCGGAGATTCTACAACATAACTAAGTGTTCCATAGTTTTCAGCACCTACCGCTTCGTTAGTGTATGGTCCTCCACCCTTACCTTGTTTTTCAATTTCGTTCTTTGTCAAATCAGGAGAAACCTTTTCCCATGTTGTTCCCATATTACGAGTTCTCAATAAATATTGAGCACCATGATAAAAGGTATTTGGTTCGTGTTTTGACCAAATAATTGGCGCATTCCAGTTATAACGATATCGCATATTTTTAGCGTCTCTTCCTAAATATTGAATCGGAGCAGCCATAATATTGGTTCCAGCTTTAGCATCAGTATCAAGGACTTCTATTGTACCTAAATAACTACCACCTAATACATATTTTGGGTTGTCAGGATCAAAGGCAAGGAATGCACTTTCACCTCCTGCTGAAGCTGACCAACTTTGAGGATAAATTCCCCAGTTTCCAATTTCTCGATGAGCAATTCTTATTGACGAATTATCTTGTTGACCACCATAAACTCGATAGGGAAAAACATTATCTACATTCACTCGATAAAATTGAGCTGTTGACATATTATTTTGAGAAGACCAACTTTTACCTCGATTAAAACTTATGGCTGCACCTCCATCATTTGCAATGCAAAGATTTTTAGGATTATCCTCATTAATCCATAAATCATGATAATCACCATGTGTTCCTGAAAGTGTTTCCCATGTCTTTCCGCCATCAATTGATCGCAAAGCAGGTGCACTAAGAACATAAACCATATTTTCATTTTGCGGATCAGCAAATACCTCAGTATAATACCATGCTCTTTGAATAAGTCGATGATCTTTGCTGATTCTATTCCAATTTTTTCCACCATTTTGAGAGACAAAAAGACCCCCTAGCTCTCGATCAGAATCACTTTCTACCAAAGCATAAACTTTATCAGGGTTACTTTGACAGACAGATACTGCCATTTTTCCTAATTCTTTTGGTAAACCATTTTGTACTATTTTCCAAGTATCACCTCCATCAACAGACTTATATAATCCACTTCCTGAACCACCACTAATTACTTTCCAAGGCTTGCGACCATGTTCCCACATTGCTGCATACATTATCAAAGGATTGTTTTGATCCATTGTAATATCTGCACAACCAGTGTGCTCATTAACATAAAGTGTATTTTTCCAAGTCTTTCCGCCATCAGTACTTTTATAAAATCCTCGCTCTTTTGTTTTTCCGTAAAGTGCACCTTGTGCAGCGACGTAAACTGTATTTGGATCTTTAGGATGAATAATAATACCTGCAATGTGTTGCGTTAAATCTAATCCAATTTTTGTCCAAGTCTTTCCAGCATCAGTTGATTTATAAACGCCATCTCCATGATGAGTCATCACACCACGAGGAGCATGTTCTCCCATTCCGCAATAAATAATATTAGGATTACTTTTAGCAACAGTAACAGCTCCGACTGATCCAGTTTGAAAATAACCATCCGAGATATTTTTCCAATGTTGACCGGCATCTTCTGTTTTCCAAAGTCCGCCCCCAGTTGTACCCATATAGTAAGTTAAAATATCATCTTTCACACCACAAGAGGTTACCGAACGTCCTCCTCGAAAAGGACCAATATTTCGATATTTTACTGGCTTAAAATAAGAGTTAGCCTCAAAAGATTTATTTGTTGATTTTGATTCCTGACCAAATAAACTAATGGTAAATAATAGTAAAATAAAAGTAAACAAGTGATTTTTCATATTAAGCGTTTTTGATTTGAATGTTAAATATAAAATTTCTATTTGTATTTAATAAAGGGAAAAGAAGTCAACGCAATAAAGATTCTCCTTTTTTTAATCGTTTACTAAATTTCAGAAATAATACCTCTCCTTTAAAAATAATGAGTCCTCTTAAATCAATTATTCTGACCTCTTCTTTGGAATACAAAAAAGAAAAACCCCACTCTAATTTTCAGAATGAGGGTTTTTTAAAAATGTCTTCAATAATTTAGTTACAAATATAATACTCTTTGGAGTTTAGTTATTTTTCGCATTTAAATCAGCATTCCCATTCTTTTCATTGGCTTTCCTTACCGCATCTTCCACCTCCTTAGTTGCTTTTTTTAAATCTTCTAACCGCTTCGTTTTGTCCGCTCTTTCTACAAGAGGTTTTGCTGCACCATTCGATTTTGGTTTATCTGAAGAGCCAGAGGGTTTATTTTCAAAAGTCAAACCTTTCGCATCAGTATCTATATAAATAGTATCACCCCCATCAAAATCGCCTGACAAAACATGCTTAGAAAGCTCGTTCAATACTTCTTTTTGTAAAACCCTTTTCAAGGGTCGAGCACCAAATTGCGGATCGTAACCCAAATCTGCTAAAAGATCTTTTGCATTATCAGTCAACTCTAAAGCCATTCCTTGTTTTGCTAACATCCTCCTAGTTTTCTTCAATAACAATTCTAAGATTTGTTTAATTTCATCTTTTGTTAATGGCAAGAACATAATCTTATCGTCAATCCGATTCAAGAACTCAGGACGTAAATTCTCTTTCAATGCTTCGAAAACTTCTAACTTCGTTGTCTCTAAGATATCTGCTCTATGTTTTTCTCCAACAGAAGCTAAATCCTCGAAGTTTTCCAAAATAACCTCTGCTCCCATATTTGAAGTCATGATGATAATCGTATTGGTGAAATTCGCAACTCGACCCCGACTATCTGTCAATCGACCATCATCTAATACTTGCAACAGTATATTAAAAGTATCAGGGTGCGCTTTCTCTATTTCATCTAATAAAACAATCGAATAAGGTTTTCTTCGAACTGCTTCTGTCAATTGTCCACCTTCATCATATCCAACATATCCCGGAGGTGCTCCTACCAATCGACTTACAGAATGTCTTTCTTGATATTCACTCATATCTATTCTAGTAATCGCTTTATCATCGTCAAATAAAACATCCGCTAATGATTTTGCTAACTCTGTTTTCCCTACACCTGTAGGTCCAAGAAAAATAAATGAACCTATCGGGCGATTTGCATCTTGCAATCCTGAACGACTTCGACGCACCGCATCACTAACAGCCACAACAGCCTCATGTTGTCCAATCAAACGTTGACCAATTTCTACTTCGAGGTTGAGGAGTTTATCTTTTTCACTTTGCAACATTTTGGAAACCGGAATTCCAGTCCACCTTGCCACAACTTCTGCAATGTCGTTAGCATTTACCTCTTCATTAGTAAATCTGTTTTCTTCAGGCAATTTATCCAACTTTTCTTCTGCTACCTTTAACATCACTTCTTTCTCTTTGATTTGACCGTAACGTATTTTAGCTACTGTTTCAAAATCACTTTCTCGTTCTGCTTTTGCGGCTTGTTGTTCTAATTCTTCAATCGTTTTTTTGATACCTTGAATAGTATCAACGATTTCTTTTTCATTTTGCCAAGCAGCAGTAATTCCATCTAGTTTTTCTTTAGCATCTGCAATTTGCTTGTTGATTTTATCAAGTTTCTTTTTATTGCCTTCCCGTTTAATTGCTTCGCGTTCAATTTCTAATTGACGAACTTTTCGGTCTTGCTCATCAACCTCATCTGGTTTAGAATCCAATTCCAAACGTAATTTTGCACCTGCCTCATCAATCAAATCAATCGCTTTATCTGGCAAACTTCGATCAGCAATATATCTCGATGACAATTCTGCAGCAGCAATCAATGCTTCATCTAAAATATCGACTTTATGATACACCTCATATCGCTCTTGTAAACCTCGAAGAATCGAGATTGTATCTTCCACGCTTGGTTCATCAATCAAAACTGTTTGAAATCGACGAACTAAAGCTTTGTCTTTTTCAAAATATTTTTGATATTCATCCAGTGTAGTTGCACCAATAGTTCGCAAATCGCCACGAGCCAAAGCGGGTTTTAAAATATTTGCAGCATCCATTGCTCCACCTCCACCTCCAGCACCAATCAATGTGTGAATTTCATCAATGAATAAAATTATCTCTCCTTCCGAATCCGTTACTTCTTTAATTACTCCTTTCAACCTTTCCTCAAATTCTCCTTTAAATTTTGCACCTGCTATCAAAGCTGCAATATCCAAAACGAACAATCTTTTGGATTGTAAATTTTCAGGGACATCCTTGTTAACTATCCGCCAAGCAATACCTTCTACTATGGCTGTTTTACCAACACCAGCTTCTCCTATCAAAATTGGATTATTCTTTTTTCGTCGAGAAAGAATATGCAAAACTCTTCTGATTTCCTCATCACGGCCAACAATCGGATCTAGTTTCCCACTTTCAGCACGTTCGTTTAAATTGATCCCAAACTTTTCTAAAGCATTATATTGTGTATCTGTATTTTGGTCAGTTACCGTTCTTCCTTTTCGTAATTCTCCGATAGCAACTTTCATTTCTTTGACCGTTGCACCCAATTCTTTTAACAACATTGCTCCTTTGTCTTTCCCTTGAATTAAAGCAAGCAAAATCATCTCTATCGAAATAAATTCATCACCAAACTCCTTCAACATTTTTTTTGCACGACTCAGAGCTTTATTTGCATCGTTAGTCAAATATTGTTTTTCGCCACCTTCCACTTTTGGATAGGTCTTAATCATCTCGTCCAATCGTAATTGAAGTGTGGGAACATTTAAACCCATTTTTTGTAATAAAAATTTTGGAACGTTTTCATCTGTAACTAATATACCTTTGATGAGGTGTGGCGTGTCGACCATCTGTTGATCATGACCTCCAGCAATTTGTTGGGCTTTTAGAATACATTCTTGAGATTTTATTGTGAAATTATCGTATGTCATTTTATATAGTTTTTATTGTCTTTATTATTTTAGGTCGCTTCTCTTTGAGAGTAAGACTACTAATTCACAATTTAAACATCAAATCCATAACCAAAGCAAAAAAATCTACAGAATTCTGAAATTATGTCCTGAACGCAAAAAAACCAAGACTTTTTGTCATTGAATTATAGAATCATAATGCTAAAAAGACGCAATAAAATAAATAAGAGAGGAAGAGAACATTTGAAGTATCAAATATTTAATATAAAAAAGAACTTATTCAATTAGAATAGATAAAGATGAGATTATGATTTAAAAACACTTCATGTGTGTTTTAATCCATTATTTCTTTGAACACTAGTAAAATATACAAACCCGCTCTTTTTTCAATAAAAGGAGCGGGTCTATTTTTTAAAACAACTTAAAGCTTAAATACTAAAATTCAAGGGCGAAATTTGAATAATATACAGAAGCCCAAAGTAAAATAAAAAGGAAAAACCCGATAAAGAAATACATCATACAGTATCCTTTTTTTCCAGCATTTTCTATATGTCCTGACATTGTTTTATTATTTTTTAGTTTGGAAATTTTACCTTTGAAAGTGCAAAGAAAAACATTTTTTATTTAACATCAAAGATTTTAATCTATGCCTTCTTTTTTAGATAAATTACAAACAAGTCACACTTTCGAACCTCCTAACCATTGGTTCAAAATAAAAACAATTGATATGCATACTGGCGGTGAACCTTTGCGGGTCATTATTGATGGGTTTCCAGTATTAGAAGGTAGTTCTGTTCTCGAATATCGTAATTTTATCAAAAACAATTATGACCATTTGCGTCTGGCTTTAATGCATGAACCTCGTGGTCATGCTGATATGTATGGTTGTATTTTATTACCTCCAAATGATAAAGAGGCCGACTTTGGAATTTTATTTTTACACAATGAGGGATACAGTACGATGTGCGGACATGCAATTATTGCCATCTCCAATTTGGCAATTAAAATGAAATGGGTAGAAGTTACGTCTCCTGAAACGCATATAAAAATTGATGCTCCATGTGGACGAATTAATTCTTTTGTAAAAATAAAAAATGGAAAAGTGGAAAGCGTTTATTTTCATTGTGTTCCTTCATTTGTCGTTGCACTAGACGAAGAAATTGAGGTAGAAGATTTGGGAAATATAAAATATGATTTGGCTTACGGAGGTGCATTTTATGCCTATGTAGATTCTGATAAATTAGGTATCCCTCTGGTCCCTGAAAATTATAGTTTACTTCTCCAAAAAGGAATGGCCATCAAACGAGCAATAATGAATTCTGATATTCAAATCAAACATCCCTTTGAAGAAGACTTAAATTTCTTGTATGGAACTATTTTTATTGGCGGACCAGTTTCAGAAGGTTTAGACAGTCGGAACGTTTGCATTTTTGCCAACGGTGAAATGGATCGTAGTCCTACTGGTTCCGGTGTTTCAGGAAGAATGGCTATTCACTTTAAACGAAATGAAGTGGATTTTGGAGAAACAATGACTATTGAAAGTATTACTGGAAGTGTATTCAAAGGTTCAATTGTTCGCGAGGAAAAATATGGAAACTTCGATGCAGTAATTCCGCAAGTAGAAGGAACTGCTCACATTACTGGACAACATGAATTCCTGATTGATCCAGATGATCCTTTTAAATTTGGTTTTTTTTTAAGGTAAAGAACAATCAATTTTACTATTAAGGTTACAATTCAATAATTAATTGAATTATTATTTTCTCCTTAAACAAAAATTGACAGCATGTAAAGTGACACGAACAAACCGAATAGCAAAAGCCAAAACTAATTACTTTTTTAACCTTCTCTTTTATTTCAAAAAATAAATTAGTAAAGTCCTACAAATCATTATTAGGTAAGATCATATATTCTTGATGGTATAATTTTTTTTACTAAAATTAGGTAAGTCGGTAGCAATAGTAATTCAATTCCATCCGTTTTTTACCTCATTAAAAAAATAAACCATTTTATTCATATCAAGGTTCCCCTTAGTTCGGACTCCACTACACAAATCTAATCCATATGATTGATCAGTAGATATGGCTTCTACAACATTTTCAGGTCTCAAAACTCCTGCCAACCAACTTAGAATTTTAGATTTTCCAACAATGCTTTCACTGATTTTTCAATTGTGAATATTCCCCGTACCTCCGAGTACTTTAACTTTCAAATTTGGATTACCAAAATCCAAAAGTAGCGCATCAACATCCGGCATAAGTTGCTCTGCTTTATCTATTGTATTATCATCTAAAACATGTAATACTTCAACAATTTTCAAATTAGGCAAAAGTTTTTTAACCGAGCGTGCCCACCTTTTTCAATTTCATCGACAAGTTGAATCGTAGTTGTTCTCGTTTTTTGATAATGGTTATAAATTCCCTTTACTGTAGTTTCGCTTGTTAATAAAAAAAATTCCACAGGCTGGTTTGCTTCAGCTTAAACAATTTTTGAAATAATTTCATTGGAAATAATTCCTAGTCCATTGGCATCAGGCCAACCAACCCCAAAGCACAAGCTCATACTTCAATTCTCATCTGAGTTTCTTCTATACTATTTATGCAACAGATCTTCACATGAGTTTTTTCAAAAAAAAAATTTAGGTTCCAGCAAAAATAATTATTATTTTGAGTTTTAATTTGTAAAAAATAAGACCCATGTTTGAAGAATACGATTTAGCGCAAAGGAAGTCAATCATCGCTTTACTTTTTAAATTAGCTAAATCAGATGACTCCGTTTCAAATATTGAAAAATTATACTTGAGAGATATCGCCAATAGTATTGGTATAGATTCTCTCTCAATTGATGAAATCATCCAAAATCCAGAAGCATATCCATTGAAAGTCCCTCTAAATGAAAGAGAACGAATGACAATTTTATACTATCTTTTATTTATGATGCGAGTAGATGGACGAATTGAAAAAGGCGAAGAAAAATTAATTTATACCGCAAGTTTTCGTTTAGGTTTTAATGAGAAATTAACGGAAGATTTGATTGGGGTGATGAAAACATATTTGAATAAAGAAATACCCCCTGATCTAATGTTGACATTAGTTAAAAAGTATTTAAATTAGTGTTGATTATAAAAAAATTGAAATTTGTTTAAAGCCGCTAAAGTTGTACTTTTGCGGCTTTAAAATTTTAAATCAAAAGAACAGAAATTCGAGCGATGAGTTTTGTAGATGAAATAAATAGACGACGAACCTTTGCCATCATCAGTCACCCTGATGCTGGTAAAACAACTTTGACTGAAAAACTCCTGCTTTTTGGTGGGGCAATCCAAGTCGCAGGTGCAGTTAAATCCAATAAAATTAAAAAAACAGCTACTTCAGATTTTATGGAAATTGAAAAACAGAGAGGAATTTCTGTTGCAACTTCTGTAATGGCCTTTAATTATCGAGGATTGAAAATCAATATTTTGGATACACCTGGTCACATGGATTTCCAGGAAGATACTTTCCGAACTTTGACGGCTGCCGATAGTGTAATTGTTGTAATCGATGTAGCAAAAGGTGTGGAAACTCAGACAGAGAAATTGGTCAAAGTTTGTCGAATGCGAAAAACTCCAATTATTGTTTTTATCAATAAAATGGATCGTGAAGGAAAGGAAGCTTTTGACTTACTCGATGAAATTGAACAAAAATTGGGCTTAAAGACATGTCCTTTATCTTGGCCAATCGGAATGGGTCAGCGCTTCAAAGGAGTTTACAATATGTACGAAAAAAAATTGAATTTATTCACTGCACATGGAAAACAAACAGAGGAAGAAACAATTGAATTTACAGATCTATCTAATCCAGGTTTAGAAACGTATGTAGATGAAAAACCTGCCAATGAATTACGAGAAGAAGTAGAAATGGTTGAAGAAGTTTATCCAGACTTTAATCGACAAGAATATTTGGATGGAAAAATTTCTCCTGTCTTTTTCGGAAGTGCGATCAATAATTTTGGAGTAAAGGAATTATTAGATTGTTTCGTAGAAATTGCTCCAACACCATTACCTCGTATTACAGAAGAACGACAAGTTAACCCTGATGAAGATAAATTTTCAGGTTTTGTTTTTAAGATTCATGCTAATATTGATCCTCGACATCGAGATCGAATTGCTTTTTTAAGAATTTGTTCAGGAACTTTCAAACGAAATACAAATTACCTCCACATTCGTCAAAATAAAAAAATGAAATTCTCCAATCCAACCTCTTTCATGGCTGAAAAGAAATCAGTTGTTGATGAAGCTTATCCTGGAGACATTGTTGGATTATATGACTCAGGGAACTTTAAGATTGGAGACTCCGTAACGGAAGGAGAAATTTTGCACTTTAAAGGTATCCCAAGTTTCTCTCCAGAGCAATTTAGATATGTAAATAACGCTGATCCATTGAAGTCAAAACAATTGGCAAAAGGATTAACACAATTGATGGATGAAGGTGTTGCTCAACTTTTTATCAAGGACTTAAACGGACGGAAAATAATTGGTACGGTTGGTGCACTTCAGTTTGAAGTTATTCAGTATAGACTAAAGCATGAATATGGTGCAAGTTGTAATTATGAGCCAGTCAACTTGGCCAAAGCTTGTTGGATCGAGTGTGATGATTCTGCAAAATTAAAAGAATTTACGACTCGTCGAAGACGTGATATGGCAGCAGATAAAGATGGAAATATGGTTTTTTTAGCTGAATCTAAATGGGTTCTAAAAACAGTTCAAGAGAGTTTCCCAGAAATAAAATTTCATTTTACATCAGAATTCTAATTATCTAGTTAACCAATTTCTTTTTGATGAAAATAAAAGAAAATTGAATACACAAAACAACAGATACAATATTTAAATAAATATATAACATGGCAAATCAGGACGATCTATTTAAAAAACTAGTTTCACATTGTAAAGAATATGGTTTCGTTTTCCAATCAAGTGAAGTCTACGATGGTTTAGCAGCTGTTTATGATTACGGTCCGTATGGAGTGGAATTGAAAAATAATATCAAAAAGTATTGGTGGATGGCAATGGTGCAAATGCACGAAAACATTGTTGGATTAGATGCTGCCATATTTATGGATCCTAAAACTTGGCAAGCATCTGGCCATGTTGCAGCTTTCAGTGATCCAATGATTGACAATAAAGATTCGAATAAAAGATATCGAGCAGATCAGTTGGTAGAAGAATATGTGGAGAAAAAGGTGATGAAAAAGGCCAACAAAGAAATTGAAAAAGCAAGGAAACGTTTTGGAGAATCTTTCAACGAAGAGGAATACAGGAGCACTAATCCAAGAGTGATGGGTTATTTGGAAAAGTCAAAAACGATTTTAACTCGGCTAAACACTTCTCTGACAAATGGTGATTTGGCCGACGTAAAAAATTTAATCGAAGAATTAGAAATTGCTTGTCCTGAAAGTGGTTCTAGAAATTGGACAGAAGTAAGAGAGTTTAACTTAATGTTCAATACTCAATTGGGAACAATTGCGGGAGAAGCTGGAAAACTGTATTTGCGACCTGAAACTGCGCAAGGTATTTTTGTCAACTTCTTAAATGTTCAAAAAACGACTCGTCAAAAAATTCCATTTGGAATTGCACAAATTGGAAAAGCATTTAGAAATGAAATAGTTGCTCGTCAATTTATTTTTAGAATGCGAGAATTTGAGCAAATGGAAATGCAATTTTTCGTGCGTCCAGGTGAACAAAAGAAATGGTACGAGTATTGGAAAGGTTTTAGAATGAAATGGCATCAAGCAATTCATCCTTCGAAAAAATTACAATTTCACGATCATGAAAAATTAGCATTTTATGCTGATGCAGCCTTGGACATTGAATTTGAATTTCCATTTGGTTTTAGAGAATTAGAGGGAATTCATTCTCGAACAGATCACGATTTAAATGCTCATCAAGAATTGTCTGGTAGAAAGCTACAATATTTTGATCCTGAGTTAAAAGAAAGTTATGTGCCTTATGTGGTAGAAACATCCATCGGTGTAGACCGAATGTTTTTAGCAACTATGGCGAACGCCTTAGTTGAGGAAACTGTCCCAAATGCTGACGGAAAAGATTCTACTCGAACTGTATTAAGGGTTCATCCTGCATTAGCGCCGATCAAATGTGCAGTTTTACCATTGGTTAAAAACAACGAAGAGTTTACCAGCAAAGCTAGAGAGATTTTCAATCATATCAAATATTCATTTGAATGTCAGTATGATGAAAAAGATTCTCCGGGTAAAAGATACCGAAGACAAGATGCGATTGGCACCCCATATTGTATCACTATTGACGGTCAAACATTGGAGGATAATACTGTCACTATTCGAGATCGAGATACAATGGAACAAACTCGAATTGTAATTGACAATATTGAGAAAGTAGTTTTGGAAAAAATTAATATGAGACATTTGTTGAAATAATCATTTCTCAATAGAACTTGTAAGAACTAAAAAAGGAGTACCAAATTATTTGGGTACTCCTTTTTTTTTATGGATATGTATTTTAAAAAAGAAAGCAAATTCTTATTTTAAAAAAGCAAATTCAACTCTTCTATTCATTTTTTTACCGTCTTCCGTTGAATTATCATACTTAGGTTCCATTTCTCCAAATCCTTCAAATGACATTCTATTAAGTGCAATTCCTTTTGACGCTAAATATTTGTAGCATCTTCTGGCTCTGCGCATCGAAAGATGGTCATTCAATTTAATATCACCAGTATCATCAGTATGACCTCTGATTTTTAAATTAAGAGAAAAATCTTTTATCATTAATTTAGTGATTTTATCCAATTTAGTAATTTCATTTTTACTAATTTTTGCACGGGTATTACTGAAATAAATATCATTGATTGAATCCGTATTTGTTTTTGCTGTTTCCTCTACTTCTCCTTCTGCAACTAAAACTCCTACTTCGGGACAACCTCTGTTATTTGAAACACCAGCTATATAGGGACAATCATCCATCACATCAGCAACTCCATCTGCATCAGAATCTGGACATCCTTTTGTGCCTTTATTTCCTGCAACTAATGGGCAAAAATCTTCTGCATCTATTACTCCATCCAAATCAGTATCAGGACAACCTTTTAGGTTTCCTTTTACATTTGGACAGTTATCTATAATATCATAAATTCCATCTCCATCTGTATCAGGACATCCATCATTCGCAAAAGTTCCTGCAAGTGTAGGACAAGTATCATCTTCATCAGCAATTCCATCTTCATCAAAATCTGGGCAACCATTCAAAGAGATTATACCTGGAGTATCGGGACATGAATCATTAATGTCAGCTATGCCATCAAAATCAGAATCTGGACATCCTTCTAAGCGTTTATCTCCAGCTAAATTAGGACACGCATCTTGTAAATCAGCAATTCCGTCAGAGTCAGAATCTGGACACCCTTGCAATTTTCCAGAAACAAGTGGACAAAGATCTATATCATCATTCACACCATCCCCATCTGTATCAACATAAGTAGGAACAATTTCTCCAAATTTGTAACCTAGTGTAATTCCTCCAAAAGCAAACCAATCTTTTTTATCAGGATTTGCTGACTCACTAATGCCATCCAAATAATCTGTTAAAGGAAAATGACATGAAGCCTCTATGCCCAAAGTAAATTTATCATTGACATCCATATTAATTCCGAATCCCATTGGAACAGAAAAATGACTAGTTGAAAAATAACCAGGTTCATTTTCTACAGCATCAATATCTTTTTCAGCAAGATTAGACTTAGGATTGGTAAAAGCTGCTCCAATTCCTAAAAGGATATATGGGCGAAACATTTTACGTTTTATGGTGTTTCCCAAAATGTAAACTTCAGGAGTAAACGAAAATTCATAGACTGGATTGGTAAAATTAAACCCTCGATCGGTTCTCCAAGATTCTTCATCTGCAAAGTCTAAATCGTCACCTTTTAGCTTAGTATAAAATATATTCCCTCGAAGTGTAATATGTCGATTCAAATGAAATCGTGTATAGATGCCACCTGCAGCTTGAATCTGATCGAAGGAAAAAACTTTAGAAGATGCGATATCTCCTTGGTAATTAGCTCCTCCTAATAATAAGCCTAATTCGGCCTTATTTTGTGACATTATTAAAACTGGAACGAAGAGGGAAATTAGAATTAATATTAACTTGTTCATCTTTATTGGAATTTTAAAATAAAAATTAGTTAATTAATTATCAACATAACATACTGACAGCCACATCAGTTTGATATAGTTATTATTTATATAGCTTTGGGTATTAATTAGAACAGTTTGACAATAGGCTAAATCTAATATTTTGAAAGATCACATCAGATTTCAGGGGTCCTGAATATAAAGATAGAAAAATATACTTTATTTAAGTTTTAGTATGTAATGATTCTTTAAATTCTATACAACTTTGTAACATTTTCAAATAAAAATCACATAATGGATTCCAACCAGCTCAAATCACTTACCAAATTTACGTGCAATGAAGTAGGTTTTGTTGCTCAATTTATTTTAGGAGAATTAAAAAAAGTTAACCCTAATGAGATTGAAACTAAGAGTCTCAATAGTTTAGTTAGCTATGTGGATAAAAATGCAGAAATGCAATTAGTGGATAAGTTAAGTAAGCTGCTTCCTAAGGCAACTTTTTTGACAGAGGAAGAAACTATCATAAATAGTGAAGGAGAGTATCGTTGGATTATTGATCCTTTAGATGGTACAACTAATTTCTTACATCAATTACCATTTTTTTCTATAAGCGTAGCATTAGAGTTTCAGGGGGAAATTATTCTTGGAGTAGTTTACGAAGTCAATCGTAATGAATGTTTTTTTGCGTGGAAAGACGGTGGAGCTTATTTAAATAATGAAAAAATCAACGTTAGCAAAAGAACCGAACTTGAAGATTCACTCATTGCTACGGGCTTCCCATATTATGATTATGGGGGAGTAGATCCTTACTTTGAAGTTTTGGAATTTTTTATAAAAAAAACTAGAGGTGTTCGTAGATTTGGTTCAGCAGCATTAGATTTGGCATTTGTGGCTTGTGGTAGATTTGATGCTTATTACGAGTATAGTTTAAATGCATGGGATGTTGCAGCTGGAGTACTTTTAGTAAAGGAAGCTGGGGGTAAATTAAGTGATTTTAAGGGAGGTGAAAATTATATTTTTGGAAAAGAAATGATTGCTGCCAGTCCCTTTGTTTTTGATAAAACCTTAGAGGTAGTGAAAGCTGCTTTTGCGGAAAATCGGTAAAAATCATCGGTTCATCGAACAAAAAGTCACACGCTTCTATTTTCAAAAAATAAAAAAAGATTATTAAGTATTTTTGTAAGATAATTGACTTGATTTAAACCTTTACAGATCAATTTTAATTGTTCCCTTCTGAAAACGTGCACAATCCATGATGAACTTTAAAGTAAATAAAATATACATTAGGTAGATGAAGATAATAGAAAATGTACAAATAGCCCTTGGTAACGTTCGTTCTAATTTATTAAGAACCATCATCACAATGTTGATTATTTCATTTGGAATTATGGCATTAGTTGGGATTTTGACCTCGATTGATAGCATGCTTTATTCTTTGAATGATAGTTTTTCCAATATGGAAGCCAACTCATTTCGAATCAGACCAAAGCGAGATGGAGTAAGTGGAAAAAGAGGTGGTAGACAAGTTAAAATAGGAGATGTTGTAACCTATAAACAAGGGGTGGAATTTAAAGATAAATTTAATTATCCATCAAAAATTGCTTTATCATGTTTTGGAACAGCAATCGCTACAGCAAAATACGGAGGAGAGAAAACTAATCCAAATGTGATGGTTCTGGGAACAGATGAAAACTACTTGAATGTAAAAAGTTATGATATTGCTATCGGACGAAATTTTACAGATACAGAAATAACTTCCGGGCAAAACAAAGCCATTATTGGATTTGACATTGTTAAAGCTTTGTTCAATGAAAACATGGATAAAGCAATAAACAGTATTATTTCAGTAGGAAATATAAAGTATAAAATCATTGGAGTATTAGAGTCCAAAGGTGCATCAATGGGGATGAGTCAAGATCGAAGAATTTTGATTCCGCTACTGAAAGCAAAAACACTTTATGGTCATTCACAAAAAAATTATGACATAACCGTTGCACTGACTAGTGTAGAAAAAATGAACGATGCGATCTCAACAGCAATTGGTACATTTAGAAATATCAGAAAATTAAAACTTTCACAAGACAATGACTTTGAGATTAGAAAAGCAGATGGGTTGATTGAACGTCTTAAAGAAAATACTGTAGCAATTCGGTTATCGGCAATTGGAATTGCATTGATAACTTTGCTTGGTGCAGCAATAGGGTTGATGAATATCATGTTGGTTTCTGTTACAGAACGAACACGAGAGATTGGTATTTGTAAAGCACTTGGGGCTACTCGAAGAAACATCTTAATTCAATTTTTAACAGAGGCAGTTGTGATTTGTCAATTAGGAGGATTAGTCGGAATTGTATTTGGAATTTTAATTGGAAATATCCTAACATTCTTCATTGGTGGAACATTTTTAATTCCTTGGGCATGGATTATTTTAGGGATTACGACTTGCTTGGTAGTAGGTTTGGTTTCGGGATTGTATCCTGCGTTGAAGGCGTCGAGGTTGGATCCGATTGAGTCGTTGAGGTATGAGTAAATGATATTTGAAAGTCGAAAAACGAAACCCTTTTCCATCATTTTATGATGGGAAAGGGTTTTCTCATTTTACTTCAAAAGTGGAGGTTGAAATGTCATTCTTAATATTAAATAATTGTTTATATGAGTTTACTGAATTTTTTTATAATACAAATCACATCTCGCCGTAATTTTGAGTTATCAAAAGAAAAATAATCCAAACTTTTTAAATTAAAAATTATGAACTATTTATTAAAATCTATCATCGCGTTATTTTTGATGTCATCATTTAACACCACTTCTTTAGCGCAAAATCAAACTACTAACAAGGTTGGACATTCCATCAAGGTTGGATTTCCTATGTTTCTTTTTGCCAATTCTAACCAAGCGATTCACCTAGGTTATAATCCTCATTTTGAGGTGACGAATAGATTTGCTGTAGAGGCTCATTTTTCTTACTCTGGTGCAAAATTTAAACCGAATGATAATTGGTTTGCACACGACGGAGGACATTTACATATCATTAATACACTTGGAGGGGCAAGATTTTACTTGATTAAGAAGAAAGAAAAAACGCAACTTTATTTTAATTTTCTCCTAGGTTATGCATTTGTTGAAGATCAAGAACTAACAAATGATGGAGATGTAAATTCCTTCCGAAATAGCAAATATCATGAAATGGGGTATTCTTCGGGAATCTATTTGAATACTAAAAGCAACTTTAGTTTTGGAATAGCCTTCGAAACATTAGCTGCAACTACGCTGAAAGTAGGGTATCAATTTTAGGATTGGAAATTAAATTAAATTAAAAGCAAAATCCTTTTTTATCATTTTATGATGGAAAAGGGTTTTGTTATTTAAAGATGGTAAATTACCTTCTCTCTTTGAAATTTATCTAAAATAAATTTTGATAAAATCACTAAAAATAAATTTAAACAAGCACTTAGCAAACATCGAGAGGCACTTCTTTCTAAAGTTTTAGAACTATTTAGTTATCCAAGATTGCATCCAATTCAAGTTGCTCTCACCAAGTATTATAATTGTGATACCGAAATAAAATTTGATGAGGAATATGCTACTGAGATGTTAAAACTTCATGTGGGGACTAGTGAAATTTTTATAATAGATGCTAGCGAAAGAAGAATGGGTGGATATAAAATAAATAATCCAACACAAAATGATTTCTACGGAGGATTATCATTAGGTCTTGAGCAAGTGTGAAACTGGGAAATTATGTCAAAAAAATAAAAGTAGAATACTGGAAAGACGAAGAAAGAAATAAGTCTTTTCAAATCTTAAGTAGCTTTAACTTGCGGGAGCACAGAGAAAAAAAATCATTATATGAACAAACTCTTTCTGATCCAAGTAATCATTTTAAGCCATTAAATTTGAAAGGGTTCAAAAAGTATTATTTGGATTTGATCACTAAATTTTATGCTTATCTAGAATATCAACCAAAGATTTCGGATGCTAAAAATATAAATAGTGAAGTTTTACTAGGTATGCTTGTTCGTATTGGAAATGTCGAAACTGAACTAAAGCGAGGACATATAGAATTTCCAAAAATAGATTTTGAGATTTTTTCAAAAAAACTTTCAAAGCATATCTCTGAAAAAATTATCTAACCGACCAACAGGAATTTCCAATTGGACGAATTGGGTTTTCAAATTTGTTTACTAATGTATTTAATTCTTTTAGATTAGAAACTGATTCAATTCCTACAGAAGAGGAAGAATTAAAAAAGGATATTTATTTTTATTTGGATGTTCATTCTCAGGTTTTTAATATATATAGATAGATCACTTGGAAGAAGTATTAATCAATGATTTTTTACAATAAAAAACAATTTTAGTTTTCCCTCTCTAACCCTATCTTTGCAAAATGAAAAAAAAGAAAATCGGATTATTTTTTGGATCATTTAATCCAGTACATGTAGGGCATTTGATTATTGGAAATTATATGGCGACGCAAACTGATTTGGATGAAGTTTGGTTAGTCGTCTCTCCGCAGAATCCTTTAAAAAAGAAAAGTACGTTAGCAAGAGATTTTGATCGCTTGCATTTAGTTCGTTTGGCGATTGAAGATTGTCCTAATTTAAAGGCGTCCAATATTGAATTTGATTTACCCAAACCTTCCTACACGATTGATACATTGACTTATCTCAACGAAGCGCATCCTGACAAAGATTTTGTGCTTATCATGGGAGGCGATAATTTAGGTACTTTACATAAATGGAAAAATTACGAAGAAATTTTAAATTATCATCAAGTATATGTTTATCTCCGACCTAACTATGAACTAGGTAATTTGGCGACTCATTCTTCAATTAAACTCTTTGAAGCACCTTTGATGCAGATTTCAGCCAGCTATATTCGTAAATGTATTCGAGAAGGACATTCGATTCAGTACGTAGTGACGAAGCCTGTTTTTGAATATATTAATTCAAGTAGCCTATACAGATAACAAGATGGAGCACAAATTTCCCTCAGCATATTGCAACCGTCATTTCATCATAATCCAATTAATCTTCGGCATCTGTGTTTTATACTTCCTACGTAAGTAAACTGACAGAAAGTATTAATATTTTTTTCAAAAACAATAATATTTTTGTAAAATAGTTCTTTGTAAAACAAAACATTCAATAAACTTCAAATAAAAAATGACAAATCGTAATAAATATTTCTTATCCATTTTTGTCATCCTTTTTTCAATAAATTTTTCTCAAGCCCAACCTGATATCGGGATTGGTGAATGGAAATCACATTTGCCATTTCAGGCAGGGAAATATGTTACTCAAAGTGCAGAAGATATTATTTATGCAACTAATTGGGGAATAGTATACATTAATAAAAATGATAACTCCACTCGAACTTTAGATAAACTAAATGGACTTAGTGGTGTCGGAATCGAACGGATCAAATACAATCAAGCAAATGATGTTTTGATGATCGCCTACTCAAATAGTACCATCGATTTGGTCAAGTCAAATGAAACAATTACTCTTTCCGATATTCAGCGATTCAATAATATTTCAGGAGACAAAAGAATCTATGATATTTTTATGGATACAGATTCAACTGCCTTATTGGCTACAGGCTATGGTATTTCTAAAATAAACTTCAATCAAAATATCTTTGTGTTTTCAACTTTCACAGCGATACCTATGAATTCGGTGTTGCTTAAAGATGAAATGATTTACGCTACTACCGAAGAAGGAATTTACCGTGCCTCAAATCAACCAAATGTAAATTTGCAAGATTTTGGAGTTTGGGAATTTTTAGATTCCAATAATGGATTTCCTGATGTTTATAGCACAGGCGTTATTGCAAATTTTTCTGATAAAATATTTGTGAGTATTGATACCTCATTATATAGTTTTGATGGAACAAGTTTGGAACAGGTTTATACCCCTGAGGATGGGTTTAAAATTGAATATATTACAACTGAAGGCACTCAAATGGTCGTGGGATTAAGTTGCCAAGATGGTGCTTGTGGAGGCAAATTAATATTTTTTAAATCAGATGGTCTTTTTACTGAAATTAAAGATTTTTGCGTGAGCCGTCCACTACATGCCATTGAAGATGAAGATGGTTGGGTTTGGGTCGCTGATGATTTTTATAGGTTTCGAAGTTATAAAATTGATGATGAAATTTGCAACGAAGGTTTTACGCTAAACTCCCCTTTTGCAATAAAAAATTATGACCTCGAAGTTCATAAGGGACAGCTTTGGGTTACCGCTGGAGGAATTGATATTCGAAATTATTTTCAATTTTATTTTGAAGGTTTATATACCTTAGAAAATGGGACTTGGAGATATTTCAACCGACTGAATCGACCTGACTTGGATGGAACCTTAGATTTTTTGAGAGTAGCATTTCACCCTGAAAAGGAAATAATGTATGCCAGTACCTATTACGATGGATTAATAAAATATGAAAATGATATCTTTGAAATTTTTGATAACTCTAATTCTACATTAGGAAATTCAACAATAGCCGATACAGGTCGGACAAAGGTTGCTGGTTTGGCTTATGATCAAAATAATAATCTTTGGATTGCAAATCCAGGAACAGCTAGACCAATATCAGTTATTCCAGATGAAGGTGATATGAAAAGTTTTTCTGTTAACTCTAATATTCAAGGTTTGTTCGCTTTGGAGGTAGATGATAACAATTTTAAATGGTTTACAGTTAGCGAAAAGACTGCGGGAATATTAGTATTTGATGAGGGAGATTTAAATGTAAGTGGAGATGAAAGATTTAGACAAATTAAATCTTCGAGTAGTGCTCTTAGTACTAATAATGTGAGTTGTATTACAAAAGATTTAGATGGAGATATGTGGGTGGGAACTGGTGATGGAATTATCATTTTTGAGTGTGGAAGTAGCGTATTTGATGAAAGTCAATGTAAGGGAACACGTAAAATTGTAGAACAAGATGGCATCCCTGCCTACCTTTTAGTTGGGGAAGATGTAAAAGCAATTGCAGTGGATGGTGCTAACCGAAAATGGGTGGGTACCACTACAGGTGTCTTTGTAATTTCTTCAGATGGAGAGGAATTAATTGCAAAATTTAATACAGAAAATAGTCCTCTTTTTGATAATGTAATAACTGATATTGCTATTGATCCTACTTGTGGAGAAGTATTTATTGGAACATCTGAAGGGATAATTTCTTACAGAGGTGAAGCTGTAGAGGGTGGAATTATACATAAGGAAAACGCATTAGTTTTCCCAAATCCTGTTCGTCCGGAATATCGAGGGCCAATTGCAATCAAAGGATTAGCCCGAGATTCGGATGTGAAAATTACAGATATCAATGGACAACTAGTTTTTGAAACACAAGCCCTCGGAGGACAAGCAATATGGGATGGTCGAGATTACACTGGAAGGAAAGCCGCTACAGGGGTTTACCTAGTCTTAGGAACCACGACAAAGGGGTTTGAAGAACCGAAAAGTGTCGTAGCGAAGATTTTATTTATGAATTAGAAATCGAATCAAAGTACGGTGTTTCAAAGACTTATTAATACTCAACAATTTAACATAGGCAAACTGATTTTTTATTTAATAGACAGCTGTTTCCAATATATATTCATAGTATTTTTCATATTGTGGTAAAACATACTTAATGTCAAACTTCTCTGCTTGTTCCAAAGCATTTTTTCTAAACTCAGCCAATACATCTTCGTCTTCTAAAATTTTGATAGCATATTTCGCCATTGAAGCTATATCTCCTATGTCACTCAAATAACCAGTCTTGCCGTGAATATTCACCTCTGGTATTCCACCTGCATTGGAAGAAATAACAGGTACTTCACATGCCATTGCTTCCAATGCCGCCAATCCAAAACTTTCATTTGCACTTGGCATTATAAATAAATCAGCTACCGATAAAAGTTCCTCCACTGCATCTTGCTTCCCTAGAAAACGAATTTCATCGCATAGTCCAATTTGTCGACACAAATCTTCTAATTTCCTCCTTTCTGGACCATCACCAATTAATAATAATTTTGAGGGAATTTTTTTTAAGACCTTTTCAAAAACATAAATTACATCTTCAACTCTTTTCACTTTTCTGAAATTAGAAACGTGAACTAATATTTTTTCGCCATTCGGAGCAATTGCTTTTTTGAAATGATCTTTGTTAACTTTTTTAAAACGATCGAAATCTATGAAATTTGAGATGACTCTGATTTCCTTTTTGATGGCGAAATTGTCAAACGTCTGCTTTCTCAAACTTTCCGAAACAGCTGTCACTCCATCTGACTTATTGATTGAAAATGAGACTACAGGAGCAAAGGATTTATTATTTCCTACCAGCGTTATATCTGTTCCATGCAATGTAGTGACCACCGGAATATACTTTCCATCAGCTAACAATATTTTTTTTGCCATATAAGCAACTGCGGCATGAGGAATCGCATAGTGGACATGAAGTAAATCTAATCCTTCATATTTTACTACATCAACTAGCTTACTTGCTAAGGCGGTATCATAAGGTGGGTATTCAAATAATGGGTAATCTTCCGCATTAACCTCGTGATAGAAAATATTTTCTTGAAAACTTTGCAAACGAGCCGGGCGCCCATAAGTGATAAAATGAATTTGGTGTCCCTTTTTTGCCAGACCTAATCCAAGTTCAGTTGCTACTACTCCGCTTCCTCCGTAGGTAGGATAACAGACAATACCTATTTTCATTCTTCGTGTTGTTTTTTTGAAAAAAATATTCAATAAGTGTAATATCTTTTTTTACAAAATGTTCATCTAGAGATGGTTTATTATTGTTCTCAAAAATGGAAAAGGCATCCGAACTACTGAATGCCTTTTCCATTTTATCCTTTATTTACAAAAGTTAAGGATTGTTTTTCATTATTTTTTTTATCGTCGTTTGGTTATCTACTTTTACCTTTACAAAATACATTCCATTAGGATAGTCTTTCATATTCAACTCTACCTTCTCTTCTATCGTTTTTTCAATAGATGCTTCAAAAAGAACCTGTCCAATCATATTGATGACTTGAACCTGAACATCAACTGTTTTTGAAAAAGCCATATCCAAGGTCGCTAAGTCCATCGTTGGATTCGGATATAAATTAATACTTTGAATATCTTCTATTTCATTAATATTAACCATCAAGTCAATAATTGCAACATCGACACAACCGAATCCATCTGTCACTGTCACTTGATATGTTCCAGCACTAATTCCTGTAACAGTGGCAGTATTATCCCCTGTATCCCATAGATACGTGTAAGGACCTAAGCTCGCATTTGGCATAACTGAAACTGTACCGTCTCCCTCACCTACACTGGACTCTGAAGTCATAATAGTTACCAAATCCAGTGAAGAACATTGGAAGATATTAATATTATCAATATCTAAATAGTAGTCACCTGTTCCCCAAATTCCTAAAAAACGAAATTTAACAGATTCTCCAACAAGACTTGAGATATCAATATTTATTGTCGCCAACTCATTGGAAGTAACGTGATTATCTTGAGTGATTAAAAATAAATCTGTGTAATTTATTCCACAATCTAATGAATATTGAATCTTTAATGAATCACCTATTCCAAGTGTAGTTGCGTTTGCTCCATTTCCACTAAAATCAACATATCGATAATCGAAAAATAAAGAGTCTCCATCAGAAATTGGTCCAATTGGAGGAGAAGCTAATTCAAAACTTGGATCAAAACTATACATGTTATCAAATGCAACAAATGAGATATTATTATGAAACTCGGTAATTGGATTGAACTCATCAGAAAACCACCCATTTGGTAATGTTCCACCTTCAAAATCTTCTTTGAAAGGTAATATTCGATAAGTTGCGAACTGAAAAGTTGTAGTGTCATTACTTACATTTAACTCACCAGGTAAGCTTGACCAAGCTGTAACATTATAAATCCCAGCTCCAGTCGAATTAAATGGTGTTGTAAATGTATATGTTGCAGATTGGTCTGGTGCTAAAGTCAAAGCCCCAACATTTTCAATTATATTAATTCCTCCGTTAACATTATACCCAACATCAAATCCAGTTTGAGTTGCAGTTCCATTATTAACAAGTGTCAAAGTCAACTCATCAATTGGATCACCACATTCGAGCAAAGTAGTATTGACAACTGTTTGCGAAGCCATATCATTGGCAACTGGAATAAAAATAGCCACATCATCAACTCCAACTCCATCAAAACCATTTACCGATCCATCAGAGCCAAAACCAAATCTTAGTCGAACATCAGCTTCGCCAGCAACACCTGTCAATTCGTGTTTTGCAAAAATCCATCCTCCAGAATTCCCTGCCCAAACTTCTCCCAATTGATTAAATGTATTATTGACATTATACCAGTTAACACCTGTACCAATACCTCCAATCTTGTACCATGTATTTCCTCCATCAATTGACGCGTCTAACCAACCTCCATCGTAATTAGTTTCAGTATCAAAATTGATTGATAGAGAAATGGTTGGATCATTTGTTAGAGAAGAGAAATCGAAACAATTTGAGACCACGTAGGACTCTTCTGCATTGTTATAGTTTCCATTTAAATTAGTCACCCAAGCATTAACCCCACTTGCTGCATTTGGAATATCCGTCCCGCTAGGTTCTCCAAATGCCCAAGATTGATTGACACCATCGTCACTTACAGCCCAACCTCCATTATCCACTTCAAAATTTTGAGCATATGGAAAATCAGAAATGCTAGGTATATTAGTTACAGTGTAATAAGCGGTATCATTTCCTGTCTCAGAATCACCATCCAGTTCAGTCCAAGCAGCAATTTCATACGTTCCTGGCAAAGACAAATCTGCAGTAGCTTCAAATTCTAAAACAACAATACTATCATTTCCAATTACATTTGTAAAATATCCATCCAAAGGAACATTGATTGCTGCAGGTGCTCCGTTAATACTAAATTTAAATGGAATAAGTGATTGAGGATTAGAACCATAATTAGTCATCGTAATTGTAATCACCTCTGAATCAGTCAAGCCACAACCAGAAAGAGGAGAAGAGATCTCTAAAACCCCAACATCATTTAAAGTAATCGTGGTAAAAGTAAATGGTCCAGCCAATGCACTCGTATCTCCATTATCACAAAATCTAATTACATAATAGTCATATGTAGAATTTTCATCTAAACCAGTTAATGAGGCAAAAGGATCGTTAGTTGTGAAAATAATCCCTACACCTGTATTAGGCAAAAACCCAACTGGTCCATATTCTACTTGCCAAACACCAACAGAGTCAGAATCCATCCAACTTACATCAGCCGACAACCCAAATAAATCATCAACACCTAAGTTTGTTGCACCTGGACAAGTTGGACATGCAAATGTCTCATAAACAACACCTGTTGCTGGAAACGGACCATCTGAGAAAATAATGTTTCCATCAGGATCTAAAATATTATACGTTACTTCATTTTGAAAAGCGCCTGCAATGTAGTTAAAAATCAATGGCAAATTACTTCCTGCATTTATCGTAAATACCGCAGAATTTCCAGTTGTGAAAGTATAATCTGTAGAAATACCTCCAACGGTTACATTCAATATCGAACCATTCCAACCATCGCCAAATGAATCGAATAATTCAATAGTATAGTCACATGGATTATTAAGTGTTGTATTAAATGAATTTACCAAAGCATTATTACTTACCTCATTATCACAGTCTGAGTGCACATAAAAGTCATATGCAGTATTTTGGGTCAAACCACTTAAAGTTGTCGAAAGGTTGGTTGTATTAAGTACTGTGCCTGACCCTGGTACAAAACCAGCTAATCCATATTCCAAATTGTATCCAATCGCTGCAAATGAAGGATCCCAACTTATATCTGCAAAAGTTGAATTGACATCCGTAATCATCACATTGGTAGGAGCTGGACATGAAAGTAACGTCGTAAATGAAAATGGTCCCGCAAAATTACTCATCTCTCCACCCCCACAATCTGACTGAATGTAATATTGATAAGCGGTATTTTGCATCAAACTAGTTAAGTTTAAAAACAAATTAGCTGTATTTGTCAATATTCCGGTTCCGAGAGTGAAACCTGTCAAACCATATTCAATATTATAACTATCAGACGAATCAGAAACTGCCCAGGTAATATCAGCAGACGAGTTTGTTAAATTATCAACAGATATATTTGGAGGTGCTAAACAATTCAAATTAGTGCCACATGGCAAATTATCTCCAGGATGAGTTGCTCCACTCGCAATAGTCACATCTGCTTCCCATCCTATTCGGTTAACTACTGCTGTTGCAAAAAGCAAAACTGTAATACACCCGGTAGTACCTGTAAAACTAGATGAACCATTTGAAGCTATCATATCTACTAAAAGATTATCGTTGGCATTTGGCAAACCAGCCCCATTTCCATACAAAAGTGTTCCTGCGTTAGAGTCACCATCATAGATTTCTATAAAATCAAAAGTGGCAAAAACATCGAAGACAGTAAAGTCCAAAGTAATCGCACTCCCATCAGGGGAACATAAAGTCGTCACCGTCTCACATCCACAATTAAAATAAAACCCTGCAGGGTCAGTTCCTACCACTGGATTCGTTGCTGTTCCTCCATGATCTGCAAACACACCTCCATTCCCAGCAACAAAACATTCTGTTTGGCCTGCCGTTGGAATAATCTGTGCAAATTGAGTTTGGGTGAAAAAGAAGGAAATTAAAACAATCATAATATAGAATGATTTTATCCTATTATGTGCTATAAAATTTAAGTCGAATGGTTCCATAGAAAATGATTTGTACTCAATTTTTTAAAATTGAAATTGATTAATTATGATGATGTCTTGGAAACTAAATGAGTGTTTTTCAAAAACATCAGTGATGGATTTTGAAAAATATTGTTGAAAATAATACTTATTTGATTCACTAGGTTCTTGTCTACAGTTATTCAACTGTTTTTTTGAAAAAAGTACCCTAGTGGACAACGTAAAAACACAATCTACTATTAATATAGTTGAGAGATTCCATAAAAACACTAAGAAAAAAGTAAAAATAACTAAAATACAAGTATAAAAATCAGCTTATTGGTGTTTAAATTTACGCAATTATAATCTTCTCAGTCGTCCTATCCAGTAGATTTTATTTCGAAAAGTCTAAAATAATTGATTTATACCTAGATTCAAAGAGAATTTCAATGAACAATTTTAAGAAAATTCTGTTTATAACTCTTAAATAAACCTTTCTGCTTACTGTAAAAGTTTAAAGACAGGTTAAAGAATTCTTATTTTAGAATAAAAACATTTAACTAAATAATCGAAATTGGCTGTTTATTCCATCAAAGACCTTGAAAAGTTGTGCGGTATTAAAGCCCATACCATTCGAATATGGGAGCAACGCTATGATATAGTGAAGCCTAAGCGAACTAAGACCAATATTCGGTATTATATGGATACTGATCTCAAAATACTTTTGAATGTTGCTCTGCTTAACCGAAATGGATTGAAGATTTCAAAGATTGCTGGGATGAGTCAAGACGAAATAGCAAGGAAAGTTTCAGAGATTTCGGTTATTGATTTTGATGGTGACGCTAAATTGGATGCTTTAATGTTGTCAATGATTGAGATGGATGAGTTGAAATTTGATAGAATTGTTTCCACTAATATACGTCAAATAGGATTTGAGCGAACTATGCTAGAGGTGATTTATCCTTTTTTGGATAAACTAAGTTTAATGTGGCTCACTGGCTCTATTGTCCCCGCACAAGAAAATTTTATTAGTAATTTAATTCGTCAAAAAATCGTTGTTGCTATTGATAGTTTACCACATTCTGCAGGCCGAACATGCAACAAGTTTTTTGTCTATTTGCCCGAGGGCGAAAAACAAGAATTAAGTATTTTGTTTATGCACTATTTAATAAAGTGCCGTGGAAATCAAGTCATTTATCTAGGTCAGAATATTAGTACTAACGATTTAATTGATGCTTATCAGATTTCGAAACCAAACTATATATTTACAATGATAACCGAGACATATGCCAACAAGCCTGTCCAGCAATATGTCGACCAGCTCTCTGTATCTTTCCCTGAATCGAAGATTTTATTATCAGGATACCAAGTGGTGGCTCAAGATGTTGAATCTTCAAATAATATTTCTATCCTAAAAAGTCTTTTCGATGCAATAGAAATGTTAAATGAGATTAAAAATAGAAGTTGTGAAAAGTAGGTTCTAATCCTTGTTTAGTCCTCGTAAAAACCTTACCATAAAAAATAATACTAATCCAACCCAGCTTATTAGACTCCCGTAAAAAGCCTTTATTTCCGTGTTTGGTTCAAACGCAAATCTAATATTCTGCTTTCCCTCTGCAATTTCTACTGCTAAAAAAGATCCGTTACATTTGATAATTGAAGTTTCTTCTTCATCTAAATATACTCTCCAACTGGGATGATAATTTTGCAAAAAAACAATAAACATCGGTTCATTAAAATGACTTTCCAACTCAATTTGATTTGGAGAAAAATTCAAAAGTTGAATTTTCTTAAAAGAAAAAGAATCTATGGTTACCTCATCAATTATTCCTTTAGGGTTAATATCCCTAGCAGCAAAAATTAGTGGGTTCTTAATTGTCTTTTGAAAAAGACCTTTTTCCATTGCTTCTGCTGACCATTTAAAATATGCAGGACTTGCTCCGTTAGGAGAAGGAATTTTATGAAAATGATTCAAGTTTACATGAAGATGAACATAGTCAAAATTCGCAACTCGATGTAATTTCTCAAATGGTTGATTGATGGAAGGTAAGGGATATTCCGCAGGTGAATAATAGTGAAAAGCTTTATTGACTTTTTCTGGACTTACATCATGAATAACAGTGGAAGATAAATTAAATTGAGTAGCAAAAAACAAATCCAAACAAGTAATTGTCAATAATAACCCTTTTCTCAAATGATTCTTTTTCAAAAAAAGTAAACCAATAGAAAGTGAAATTAACAACATAAAATGCAAAGATCCTTGAGTGAATATATTATTAAAAAATTTCGCATCTGTTGATAATTCAAATTCCTCATTCCTCTCTACCAACGCTTGACTATAAATTGACGCTTTATTTTTTGCCCAAAGCGTCAATGCCAAAATAGCTATAGCTGCTACTAAGGCTTTTTTGTACAATCCTTTAGATAGATCTTTTTCTAAAAAATAATTAATTGAAAAACCACTTGCAATAAGTAAAAAGAAAATTCCAAATATTCGAAAATACGTGGGTAATCGAAATATATCCATTAACGGAATGAACTTATACATCCATGTTCGAAGTGGTAAATCATTCCCCATTGCAATCGCAAAAAATAAAATACCACCAAATAAATACCATTTAGTTTTTGAAAATATACTCCCTTCATTGCGAAAAAATGATTTTTGAAAAAAAGAAAAAATCAAAAAAGAAAATGGAAGCAAACCCCAATAACAATTCACCAATGTCCAATCATTTCCCCACATCACCATTTCCGAAACAGAAGCAAATGGAAATAAAAATGTACTAATTGCCTCTACAGGAAGAGACCCTGACAAAGCGGAATCAAGGGCAAAACTATCTCCTCTATTAATATGTAATGACAATCTTAGCATACTAAGCCATGCCACCAATGTCAACATTAAAAACATTACTCCTGAAAGGACTGCTGATCCAATCATTTTTTTTAAAAAAGCAAAATCATGTCTTCGAAAAACTTTGATCACTCTAAAAACAAACATGAATAACAATATATACACCACCCCTACAAACACTCCTGGGTAACTACCTAAAAACATTAAGGCAGAGGTCATAGCTAAAAATATTGATCTTACAACGGAAGGATTTTGTTCCCATTTTCTATAATTTAAAAAAATCCAGGGCAGCCAAGATGCTCCAATTATCCATCCCAGATGTTGTGCATTTCCAATCATAAACCCCGATAACATAAAACTAGAGGCAGTCAATAAACGAGTCGTTCGAGACCATCCAATAAATCTTCCTATCTGATAAAAACCAATTCCACCAAATAATAGATGTCCTAAATATTGCAATTGAATAACCGTTGCATCATATCCAAAACCCCACCCGATCAACCAAGTAATTGGATTCCAAGTATCATTGATACCCATTTGTGCAAATCCTCCATTGAGAAATGGGTTCCAAAGTGGGAGTTCACCATTGGCTAGACACTCGGTTATATAATAATTCCATGGAAGTGTGATGTCCATGATATCCCATTTCATAGTAGCATATAAAAAACCAACTTGCCACAAACAAATTATAAGCAACAAAAACAAAAATAGATAATCCCAAAAATCCTCTTCCTTAAAATACATATATCAAGCAATAAACTTTATTTTAAACAAAAAACGACTTATTTACTTTATAAAAGTATAAATTTGATTTCTCTTATTTCTTACAAAATAAAATAATAAAACGATCATGAGAACAATAGTTAAATTTACTAACCTATTTCTAATCTGTGTACTTATCGCTAGTTGTAATAATGACAAAACAAAAGCTGCAAAAACAGAAGATGCAGTTGATGCAAAAGCTATTCCTACTGCTGCTGCAAAATCATATTCTAGTGTTAATGGAATAATCAATTGGTCAGGCGCTAAATTAGCTTATGATCACAAAGGTACTTTGAAACTTCAATCTGGTATTTTTTCTGCAGAAGGTAATAAAATTAAAAGTGGTGACTTCGTAATTGATATGGCTTCTTTGACAAATACTGACCTAGCTAGTGATCCTGGAAAAAAAGATAAACTAGAAGGCCACTTAAAATCTGGTGATTTTTTTGACGTTGAAACTTTCCCAACGGCAACATTTAGCATCACATCTGTAGCAGATGCTGATACTGATGAAGCTAACTGTATGATTACTGGAAACTTGACGATGAAAGGAGTCACTAAAAGCGTAACTTTCCCTGCATTAGTTGTAGCTAAAGAAGATGGTACTTTAACTGCTATTTCTGATAAATTCAAAATCAATAGAACTGAATGGGGAATCAAATATGGTTCAGGTATTACAGGAGCCATCGCTAATGAAGCAATTAGTGATAACTTTACTTTGCAGATCTCTTTGAAAGCGAAATAATTCTTTAGAAAAATTAGGGCTGTTAGTATGTTGGAATATTATCAGCCCTTCTGTATTAAAAGTAACAATATTTTTATATTTCTCTAAAAATTGAAACTGTTCCATTCCCCTCTTTCTTTCCTTCATTCGAAATATATAATGTTCCGTCCTTTCCAAAAACAATTCCCTCTGGTTGACTGTGGATTTTTTTATTTAACTTTTCCAAACCAATAATTTCTCCGGTAGAGTTTAAAATCATAATTGTTTTACCTTTTGAAGATAAAATATAAATGTCTCCAGATCTCGGATGGATAGCTAACGCACTTGGATGAAATGGAATAAAGTCATTCTCGATTTTGATGATTTTTTTAAAAACATTTAATTCATCTTCTGATTTGTTCTTTTTTAGAAAAGATTGAAGTTCAGTTAAGTCAATTTCAAAAGCAGGTGTTGGATCAAATTTATTTGTTTCTAGGTTCAAGGCATAAATGGCTCGTTTGGTTTTGCAAGTATGAATCAAACAACTTTCATGAAGGCAAGGTGCACTTTTACATGCCACCAACAATCGATTGTTTTTTTGATCAAAAGCCAAACCTTCTGAATCATTTGATTTCTTTAAAATATACTTTGATTTTTTAGATTCGACTTTCTTCTTTTCTATATCACTAATTTCAAAAACTGTTCCTGTACTTTTTATCACAAATATTTTTTTTCTGACAGTTTCAATTCCCTCATAGTCACCTGGACCATTAAATTTTAATTCTCGGTCAACTAATCCTGTATTTTTATTAATAAAGAAAATGATACCTTGTTCATCATTAATAGCGCAAAGATGTTCACCATTTGGAGAAAAAGTAAGTCCTGATATTTCTTTTAATGCCTCAGGCAATTCGAGCATAATATGGGGTTTATTGATAGAATAAGGAAGAACTTTAGATGATTGTCCATGAATTAATTGCGACTTACAATTAATAAAAAGAAATGCCAAAATAGGAATGTAAAAAAATAGTTTCATTAATTCGTTTTTAGAGTTTCTTGGTGAAAGAGAACCACCAGCTACAATCTTTTTAACGCCTTGGTTAGTTATTAAGACGAAATAATCAATAAAATGTAACTCTAACTCAATTCTTTAATGCGTTTTTCAAATAAGTAAAGGGGAGTTTCCGCATAGAGTTTTCGATATAAAGTAAATGACTTATTTTTGTAATTATCCTGTTGCGTAATCTTGTACAACCAAAAATAAACATCGCCTAATTCAACATCACTAGTATATTCCTTTACTAAATCTTGTAGTATTTGTTCTGCTTTGTCTTCTTCTTTCTTAGCAAACGCTAATTTGGCTGAGAAAATTTTAGCCTTGAAGATCAAATCTAAATTTCCTAGATTTTCAATCATCAAAATTGCCTCTTGATGGAATGTTTGAGCTTCATCAATACGACCTGCTTCTATCAGTGCTTCTCCTTTTTCTACCAAACTTTCTCCAAGAATTAGTTTATTATTAATCATCCTAGCCAATTCAATAGCTTGACTGTAGTAACTAATTGCCATTTCATAATCTTTCTTGACCATAAAGATATCTGCAAGGGCATTAATTGCTTTGGCAATTCCCTTTCTGTAATTTAACTCTTCACAAAGGGATAGATTTTTTTCTAAATATTCTCGTGCTAAATCAAACTTTCCTTCCTCACTTCGTAGCTCCCCAAGTAAACCAAGCGCTATTGCAATTCCTTGTTTATCTCCTAATTCTTCACCTATAGTTAAGTCTTTCAAAAAATGTTCGGAAGCCTTAATATAATTTCCTTTTCGTTGATAAACACTTCCTATACATCCAATAGCAATCGAAACTAATAACTTATTCCCCAAATCTTCACTTAGTTTTAATCCTTTTTGATATTTTAGGAGAGCCTCATCATAATCTCCCTTTTCAAAAAGAACAATCCCCATATTAGTATATAGATTAGCCATCCCTTGCTTATCATTTACTTTTTGGCAAATGGCCAATTCAGACTCTTGCCATTGAATGGCTTCCTCATAATTTCCCTCATTCATGTGCGCTAAACCGAGATTAGACACAATAGCTGCATTAGCATTGTCAGGATTATATTCTCGACTGAGGGTTATACTTTTAGTAAAATATGATTTCGCATGATTATAAATTCCTTGTCGGAAAAATAACGTTCCCAAGTTCCCATACACTTTATATTTTCCAATGCTATCATCTGTAAATTCAAAATGAGTAGCTGCAGTTTCAAGATGTGACTTGGCGTCATCATAATTGCCTTTCAGAGTCAACAATTCTCCAATCAAGTTATGAATTCGTCCAGCCAAACTTTCATCTTGATCGCCAATTAAATCCATCGCTTCCTCATATACTAATTGACACCGATCCCATTCTCCAATTAACCGAAGTACGCTAGCTTTTTTTAGCAAAACATTTACTAGTTCTTTCTTATACTTAAAAGAATTTTTCTTGTAGTTTTCAACTAATTGTTCATAGAGATTTAGAGCACGAGTGTTCTGATATTTTAGTCTATTAAAATCAGCAGCTTTTAATAGATAATAATTGGTTTTTTTATCAATTTCTGCTTCACCAAAATGAAAAGCTAGATCAGCATACCGTTCTTCGATTTTTTCTTTATACAGTTTTTCTATTGCCTCAGCTATAAGTCGATGAAGCCGACGCAACCTTGCTCGAAGTTGCATATCATAAACTGCCTCTCGAAGTAAAGAATGCTTAAAAATATATCTCAATTCATTAACTGCTCGCCAAATTTGACCACGCTCAGCAGTTTGAATTTGTTCTTTTAATACCGCAGTAGCATCTCCATTTCGTGCAATAAATTCCTTTTGAGATTTCATCACCTCATTCAAAACTGGAATCTCAAATTCCCTTCCAATTACTGCTGCTGCTTTTACTGTTTCTTTAACAAGTGTAGACAATCGATCTATTCTTGCCATCAAAATAGAGTTAATTGAACTTGATAATTTGAGACTATTATCTTTTATATGCCAAATCTGTTTTCGTTTTTGTAATAAATTACTTTCGGAAAAATATTCAATAATTTGCTCTGCATAAAATGGATTCCCATTTGTAGTCCTCAACAAAAGTTCTTTGAATTCTGAACTAATTGGTGCTTGTAATTTTATCTCAGCAAAGTTCTGAATTGCCTCTGGTTGAAGAATATTCAAATCAATTTCTAAGATCTTGTGTTTTCCATCCAATATTGTTTCACTTGAAAAAAGATGCACTTTTTCTCCATTATCATCATATCTACTAGTCACCAAAACAAAGATTGGATGTCGGTTCATCTTCCTTGCAAAATCTTGTAAAAAAGCAATTGAATCTTGATCAAACCAATGTGCATCTTCCAACTCTAGAACTACAGGTTGCAAGCAAGACTCAGCAATTATAAGATTGCTCAATGCTGCTAAAGTATTTTGATATCGCCCTTTTGCATCCAACTGCTGCCAAAGTGAAGAAGAACTATTGATTCCCACCTGAGCTGCTAAAATAGATTTAGTTCTAGAAAGTTCTCCTCTTATTTGACTGGCATCTTCGTGTTTGATTAATCGTTTATCATTATATAAATCTAAATACTTCCTTTCAAATGATTCAATATTTTGGACTTCTGTATTCTCAAAAGATTGCTTGAAATAATTTTTTAAAAAATAGATAAAAGGATTAAGTGGCTTTTTTAAAATTTGATCTGCCTGACAAGTCATCCAACTTACACTACCAATTTTACGCAACTGAGAACGCATTTCAAAAGATAGTCGACTTTTGCCAATACCAGCTTCTCCAAATAAATAGGCAACACCTGCAAAATCATTGTTAAGAATTGGTTTTGAAAAATTAATCAATTGTTCTAATTCTTTTTGCCTACCGACCATTTTCCCACCGAAAACTTGTTGATCGTCAATATTTTTTCCCAACAACTCATAAGTAGGAATATCTTCATCTATTCCTTTATATTGAATATCACCTTTATGATTAAATCTAAAATATTGACTTTTTTGAATTGTTTCATCAACTAAGACTTGTCCATAATTAGCATAAATCATAATTCGGGCAGCCAAATTAACTCTATTTCCAACTGCAGCATACTGACATCTTTCAACACCTCCCACGGTTCCCGTAAAGGCATTTCCTGAAGTAATTCCAATTCTAAAATTAAGTGGAGTTGTTCGTCTTAAATCTTTCAGTTCTTCTTCCAGCGCCAAAACGAATTCTATTGCACGTTTATTATTATTTTCAAAAGTAACTGGTGCGCCAAAAAACGCAACAAGCACACCTCCTTTGTCTCCAAAATCAACTTCCTTAAAATAACCTGAAAAGGAAGAAATTTCATCTAACACTATACTTACAAAATTATTTAAAGCATCATGCGTATCCACACCAGTAAAAGAAATGAAAACTGAAATTACGTTTCGAAATTCACCATTGTCATCGTATTGAATAACTTCTTTTTGGAAAAAATTAGAGAGAATATCAAGGTCTATATCCGGAATCTGGTTGAGACAATTTTCTATATCTGGAAACTCATGAATTTTTGAGAACCGAAAATATTCATCTTTTTTCAACTCAATAGCAGGAATGAAGTTTTCAAATTTTAATTTGAAAACTTCATTTAAAATAATTTCTTGTTCCTCTGCATTATACTGTGATTGTGCAGCTGCATTGATAGCTTCCCCTCGGAAATAGAATGCCTTTTTTTCATTCCCTACTATTCCCCATTCAACATCTCCTTCTCCTAATCCGATTTTTATTCCAAAATTAAAATCTCCAAACCGTGTTTTTCTAATACCATTTTTTTGGAAAAAATCACGCAAAAGCTCTGCTGTTTTTATTAAAACTTCAGGGGTATCTTGATCAGAAGATTTAGGGAAAATAGCCGTAAAGGAATCACCAGCAAAATAAGGAATAAATCCACCTTCACAATAAACTAAATTGACTAATGGTTCGAATATACTGTTGAGGTGAAAAGAGAGTTGTTCCGCACCTTCTTTTCCTTGCTTCATCAATGTCTCAGTCAATGAAGTAAAACCAGACAAATCAATAAACAAAGTAAATGCTTCGAAGTTACCATGTTCACTGCCGGCCTTAAATTTTTGTTGAATAAAATGTGGAATTAGGTTTCTCAACTAGGGTAAAATTAGTTATTTTAAAAAGCACTAAAGTAAGCATTATCTAAAATAATCATGTAGTAATTGAGGGGAATTGTTTTAACTATTCAATTGAAACCTGAAGGATTCTATTCTATCCTATTCGTTAAAAAATAAAAATAAAAAGTATCATTTTACTTTTTTGTTGTAGATTTTGTTGTAGATTTTGTTGTACTGGAATTTGCATTTTTCTTAATCAATCCCTCTTTGGTATTTATAGTGGTAGCATTATTATTTTTCTCTTAAGGAGATCAATTGTAGTCAATACAATTCACAAGTGATTGTTCTATTTCAAGAGGAATATCTGGCTTTAATTGCCTATAATAACCAGACAATAAAATGACATCATCTTATTTTGGATATTTTTTTTTAACATCGCCTAAAGAAGAAAAAGAACGATTTTATCTGTCTTTCCTTTTACAATTTGGTTTCATTTTTTTAGCTTTTTCGAATTTTCTCCTCAATTAAAGTTGTGGAATACCCTTCCTTAAATACTAAAATCTTTACTTGTCCGCCATTAGCTAAAACAATATCAGATCCCACAATTTGTTCTGATTTCCAATCGCCTCCCTTGACAATTACATCTGGCAAAATGGTTTTTATTAATTCAAGCGGAGTATCTTCTTCAAAAACTACAACTCCATCTACAAATTCCAATGCTGCTAATAAATATTGTCGGGTAACTTCATCATTAATAGGTCGATGTTCGCCTTTTAGTCTCTTGACTGAAGCCTCGGAATTTAACCCTATCACTAATCGATCACCTAGCTCACTTGCTTCTGCCAAATAATGAATATGTCCAAAATGCAAAATATCAAAACATCCGTTCGTAAAAACAATTTTTTCTCCTACAAGTTTCCATTGAGAAACAGTCGATTGTATAGACTTCCATGATTGAATTTTGGATTGAATTTTTTTAAGCATGATTTGAGTTTTTATCCTCTTCTAATCCAGAATATTTTGGCACATAATTTCTATTCAGTAAAAATAATAAAGCAATAGAAATTAAACCGAAAGCAATATTACAGAATATTTGAATCGAGAAGAAAGCAATATTAGCAAATGAAAAAGCATCATATTGGTTGACTCCATAAATTCCTAAAGCTGCAATTACCAACCAGTGATATGTCCCCATTCCTCCTGGGGAAGGAATCACGATACCAAATGCCCCAAAAACAAATACCATTAAAGCAACCACTGGTGAGAGATCGGAGGTAGGTTCAAACGAAAAGAAAAATAGATAATTCATCACAAAATACATTATCCAAATAAATACCGTATGAAAGATAAATTGACCAGGTGAAGCTAATTTCCTAACCGATACAATTCCTTCCCAAAAACCTAAAACAAGCGCTACAATTTTTTTGTAGATAGTTGTCTCCATGATTTTTTTTCTAAAAACTATAAATACAGCAAACCCTAGTATTCCTAAACTTAATGCAACTAGAAAAATAAGATTAGAGAATAGTCCTCCACCCTTTTTATCTATTTCCATGTTTTCATTAAGCCAAGTCCATAAGGTATCATACTCTAATAAAAATGCAATCGCAATAAAAAATAACAACATAATTACATCCATGATTCTCCCTAACACAATCGTTCCCATTGCTTTCTCCACAGGGATTTTCTCTGCATGATTCAGCGCAGCAGCACGAGCCACTTCTCCCATTCGAGGAATAAATAAATTGACAAAATAGGTGATAAAAACGGCGATAATACTATTATACAACTTTGGTTGATAACCTAGCGGAGCTAAAGTTAAATTCCAACGCATCGCTCTACTTACATTACTTAAAGTAAAAGCAAGTAAAGCAGTAATCACCCATAGAGGATTTACACTCCAAAAATCAACTTTTATTTTTTGTAAAAAATCACACTCTTCTTTAGTTATTCCTTTTATAGCACATTCCGCTAAATATGCCTCATTATAATTACTAAAAATGTAGTATAAAATGGTAAACCCTACAGTAAATGAAACGATAATAAAGATGATATTGCGAATAGTATTTTTCAAAGAGTATTTTTTACTGATTTAATATTTTAGCTGTTAAACTACTTCCGAACTGTACTTGCCGACTTTAAATTATCAAAATCATTGATCAATTTAAAACAGTTGAATCTTTACCAAAAACAAACCCGAATTTTCTAAATAAAAATTCGGGTTTGTTTTGCAAGATCCAGAAAAATTAAGGTCTGATACTATCCTCTTGCCATTTAATAAGATTTGGGCACCCTTGGTATGCTCGATCAATTTTAATATATGTACTACCTATTTTTTCTTCGATCCAACTACTCATAAATTGTGCTTTTCGTTCCTCTATGGCACCTGTTCGAATTTTATTATAATCTTGTTTTAAATTTGCTCGATGTGGATCAGTTCGTGATTGTAAATAGATGACACGATACATTATTTCTCCTCTCTCCTCAAACTCGATAGGTTGAGAGATATCGCCCACTTTCATCGTGTCAATCGTAAAGTAAATATCTGGATCCAAATCAGCAATTTCGAAAAAAGTATTACCCGTTTTTGGATTAACCATTCGTCCATCATTATTAAAACTTTGTTGTTCTTTATTTGAATATATTTTCACTGCATATGAAAATTTTAAAGAATCGACTGAAATTAAATTCCTAACTGTATCCAAAATCCCTAATGATCGAATTTTATCATCTTCGGTCAAATTAGGTCGTAATAGAATATGACGGACATTAATTGAATTTCCACGTCGATCGAGTAATTGTATGAAGTGATAACCAAAGTCAGTCTCAATTATTTCCGAATATTCCTCTTTCTCTAGGTTGTATGCAGTCGCTTCAAATTCAGGAACATAGCTTCCTCTTTTTGCCCATCCTAAGTTTCCTCCTTGTTGTCCTGAAGATAAATCGGCAGAATACTTTTTGGCTAATTCCGCAAAATCTTCTCCTCCTTCAACTATTCTTTTCCTAATATCTTCAAGAACTGCTTTAGTGCGATCTTTCTCTCCTTCGTTGACCCGAGGCTTATAAACAATTTCACCTAATTCAACTTCTGAATTAAAATAAGGTAAACTATCTTTTGGGATTCGTGCATAGAAAGCTTTTACTTCAGAAGGTGTAACAGTTGCATCCTGCATGACGTTTCCTTGCATTCTTTCTACTAGTAATTTATTTTTTAAATCTTCTCTAAATCGACTTTTTACTTCTGCAGTTGACTGGCCATAGAAGTCTTCAAATTGTCGAACATCACCTCCCATATAACTTAATATCTGATCAATCCGAGCACTTAATTGTGCTTCCACTTCTTCGTCTCCTACCTCTATACTATCCAATCTTGCTTGGTTCAACATCAAACTTGATGCAATCAAGTTTTCAAATAAATTACATTTTGCCTCTTCTGGAACATAACCACGTTCCTCTGACATTTGTGCAAATACTTGCTCTAAATCAGACAACAAAACATATTCATTCCCCACATTAGCAATAATTTTATCGATTACTTTTTTGTCCTGACCTAACAGGAAATTAGAAGCCATCAAAATGACAAAAAAGAATAATACTATTTTTTTCATAAGAAGTTTTTTTGGATTTGAGATTTTAATATTTAAGTACTAGTATTTACCAATATTCAAATTTAAACAACTCAACACCTTTTTATTTTGTAAATATTTTAACGTTCTTTTTACCGGTTTCCCTATCATAAAGTTCTTCTTTTCTTTGATCCAGTAAAACCATTTTCCTTTTATGCAAAATTACCTTTTTGATTTGGTCTTCAATATATCCTAAAGGTGCTAAACCATTACTTGATTTTTTTTCAAATACTTCCAAAAAATAAAAGTGATTTTCGTCCGACTGATTTAAATTTTGTGCCAGATTCAAATTACTCACTTGTGGGAGCTGAGCTTTTAAATCACTTTGTTGATACCAAGAGTCTCTCTCCAACATATAAAAAGAAGCATTTTGTCTGGCATAATCTTTCATTTTCTGAAAGTCTTCACTTTTGCTACTACTCCACCAAGATCTTAATTGCCCTAGATTCGGAGAAGACTTTGGAACCTTTATGAGAAAACAACGAAGAATACTTGATTGGAGTTGGTACTGTTCTTTATTTTCCTCGTAATAAGTTAATATTTCTTGATCAGAAATAACTGAATCCAATTGAGTTTCAACTAAATATTGTTCGTAATTATATCTAACTAAAGACATGCGATAATCCCTTACCAACTCATCAATATTCAAATCTGCAGGAATATTTTTTTCAGCTTCCAACATCAAAAGAGTTTCGCGAGTCCAACGTTCCACTTCCGCATTAATGATTTTGGTACTGTCTTCAGAAGTTGCACCTTCCGGTACCATTCCTTCCAACTCCGATAAAAATAATTTCTTGGAAAACACCTTCGCTAATTCCACATCAGTTTCTTCCATTGGCTTTTCAACAGGTGTACAGCTAGCCATGAAACAAATTGTCAATAATGAAATAAAGCAGAAGAATTTTAGTATATTTTTCAATTATAAAAAGTTTTGGATCAAGGTTGAACAAATTTTGGAAATCAATCGCTCACCAATAACAGTTTATCATTTCTTTATGAGTGTTTCGAAAACTTCGTTATTGATTTTTACCTCGAAAGTTTTCTTTAATTCTTTTACCCATTCTCTTTCTAAGTGGTCTTGATAATCAGCCACAACATAACCTCTCGCTTCTTTCAACGTTTTTGAACTAGTAGGAAGTATTTTCTCAATTTTCAAAAAGTTATGAGATAAATCTCTTTTATTAATTTCTGTTGCAGATATCGAACCTTTTTTCCAAGGCAAATTATTGACAACTTTATTTTTCCCTTGCTCTACAATTTCAGTTCGGTGTGATAAAATATTTTTCCCTTTCTTGTTATATTTTTTCAACGATTTCTCCGGCGTCTTTTTCTTCGTATACTTCCGGATTTTTGGTAAACATTTAATTTCATCTTTTTTCAAAGTATAAAAACTCACTTCAGCTCGTTCATTCCAAAAGTATTTTCGATTCTTTTTGTGGGTTGCAAAGTATTGTTCCAAACCAGTTGAATCCTGAGAAGCCTTATCCCAAACTAAAATTTTAGTTGCCTCAAAAAGTAAAATTCCTTCTTCATATTCCCTCATCAATGCTTTAAACTCTGGATACTTTTTATCCAATTGTTGTTCTTCATACTGCATCAATGTTTCTGAAACATATTTGTCATATAAAAACTTCACAACTTCTAACCTTGATTTACTCCTTCCTAGTCTTAATCTGTCCCTAGAGTTTTTTTGAGAAAAAGTTTCGAAATTTGCTATACTATATTTGTTATCGACTCCTAATGAAAATAACACCTTATCTGCATATTTATATCCAGGTTTCCACCGATGAGTCATAAAATCATCTCCAACTAAAGAAGCAAACATATTATATGCTTTCCGATTTTCTGTAAAATTTGCCTCTTGCTTGATGCGATTAAGCATAGAAATTTTTGCCATTTCATATCGACTATCTTTCTGTACTTTAGGTTGTAATTTTCTTTTAGCTATATCAAAAGTTTCTGTTGTCTTTTTTCTGAGTCGCTTGATGATGTGCCATCCAGCCTGGGTTTCAATGGGAGTAGTATATTCACCATCTTTGGCAAGTCCAAATGCCGCATTCTCAAAAGATCGCTCGTATTTATTGATTCCAAAAAATCCAATTTTCCCTCCTTTACTGGCAGAAAGATTATCTTGAGAATATGCTCTTGCCAATGTTTCAAATTCAGCACCTGCCTGCAACGCAGCAGAGATACTGTCGATCCTCACTTTTGCAGCACCCCCTTTATCTTTAGGGTCTTTTCTTATCAAAATATGTGCAGCTTCTATTTCACCTCTCGCAGCTCGACTTCCGTTAACCTTAATGATATGATACCCAGCCGCAGATTTTACCACTTTGGATTCCCCATCTTTTAAAGAATAAGCTGCAGTTTCAAATTCATAAAAACCATCAGGTAATAACGCAGTCATATATCCAAGATTCCCACCATTAGTTTTTGCTGATTTATCGTCAGATTTTTCAGCAGCAACTTTTGCAAAATCTGCACCTCCATCAATAGCAGTTTTTAAATTATTAATTTTACTAAATGCAGCTAAAGTATCTTTTGGTGTTGCAGTTGGCGGTACTAAGACCATAATATGGCTGATGTCAATATCCCTTAGAGAACGATCATAAGCCTCTTGAACTAATCTTTCCGTTACTTCTTTATCAACTAAATAGGAATTAGCTAATTGTTTTCGATAGCCAGCCAGCTCTTGTTGTAGTACAGGAATAGTATCTAATTTCATTTCTTTTGCTCGCTGTACTTTTAATTTAAATTTAATATATAAATCCAAATACTCGTCTAATGATTTTTTAGAAAAATCAGCTTTATCACCATTTGTTTTAGAGTAAATATATTCAAATTCAGAAAGCTGAACAGGATTGCCTTCTACCGAAAACAATATCGGGTCATTCGTTTGAGCGAACGAATTTTGAAATCCAAGGATTAAAATTGTGGTAAATAATAAAATAAATCGCTTTGACATTATAATTTCTTTTTAAAGTTTTAGCTTTTTATAAAAAATAAGATTGTGAGTCATTGAAAAAAATACGTTATTGTAGAAAAACACCGCAAAATTAGCAATTCTAAGTACAAAAAGGTAATAATAAAGATTTAATGTTTTATAGAAAAAGGGAAAATGTCGGGTATTTCATCTTAAAAAATGACCTTTACTTTTAACGTAAAAAATATTCCCTTTGATCCGTTAAATTAATGCAAAAAGCCCAGTAGAGAGCAATGATTTGCATTTCTACTGGGCTAATTAAATCTTTTGCAAGACTATTCCTCCAAAAGGGACAACTCCTTAGCTATTTTATAAAACCATTCCTCTTGTTGCTCTTTATCCAAACTGTGCCTAGACATTAAATCAAATGCATTCTGCTCTGTTTTCCAATTATCAATAAATGAGTTAACAAAATTTTCAAAATCTGCTTCCTCTCCACATTTAAATTTTCGCTTTTTCAATGACCTCCTTAACCTTCTTGCTGATAACTCTGTAATATCAAAGTGAATTTGTTCATGAATTAAATGGTAATCAGTAAGTGCCTCCTCTTTTACCCATGACTCATCTTTTTCAAAATAAGCTTGTACTTTAAAAGTGATTTCTCCATCTTTACAACCTTTGTAATGTATAATGCCAGAGGAAGTTAAAGCAGAAATTGATTCATAGTCGAACCGAGGTTCTCCCTCAAAATCATCCCAAGTAAGCTTATAATCAGATGACCAATAAATAACATCATCAGAGTCGGTACTCGTTCCAAAGAGAATTATTGAAAGTCCGAGTAAAACTTGTAGACCAAAGTTTTTCTTTTTCATGAGGATCATTTTTTTTTAAATACAGGCCATTGTATCTTGTCTTAGATTGATTTTTAGGCAATCTAAGTTTTTATATATTTTTAGAAACCGAATAAATATTATTATAATTTCCGAAGAAAATAACTACTCATATCAGTAATTACCATAACAGAAAATGTGATGAAATTACAATTCGAAAGAAGGATCCCAAAAATGTTTTTTGAAATCAACGATGGTATTATTTTCAACCTCAATACCCTCATTCTCTAATAAATGTTTCATCATTGTTGGGCTCGAAAAATGATTCCGTCCACTTAGTTCACCTTTTCGGTTTACGACTCTGTGAGCAGGTACATTTCCATCAGTAAAACTTTTATTCAATGCCCACCCAACCATTCTTGCTGATCCTAATTCAAGATAATTAGCAATTGAACCGTAAGTACTAAATCGACCAAAAGGAATAAGACGAGTAACTTCATAAACATCTTTAACATAATTTCTTTTATCCATAATTAAGCTTAAATCAATTTTATTGGTTCGAGGAAAAATCCTATTGTCAGAAGGAAACAAGATTTTTTTAACCGACTTTTTAAAAATAGTTTTTCTGAAATCATTTTATCAAAAATTGAAAAAATATAATCAAGAATCTATTTCTTAAATAAGTCAAAGGACTTAATTACTTTTACTTCACTTTATGAATAATAGTATTATAACCTATGGGGATACTAATAAAATTGTATAATTAGGTAGGGGAGATATTTTTAATCTTTAGGGAGGGTATATAAACAATACCAAATACTATTCCTTTATTTCTTATTTGGAGTAAATCACATAAAACTTATTGATAAACTTTTAAGATTAGATCTGTCGGAATAAAGTTCAACCAAAATAAAATTCAACGAAATCAATAACATAATGTTAAAAATTAAGATTAAAGCAAGTCAAATTACAAATTTAACTGATGCACGGTATTTCGCTGCATGGGAAGTAGAATGGTTAGGGTTCAATTTTGACCAAGGTACAGAGCATTATATTTTACCGCAAAATATGAAAGCGATCAAAGAATGGGTGGAAGGTGTAAAAATGGTTGGAGAATTTTCATTTGCCACAGCGGAGGATATTAATGAGGCGGTTGAATTATTGGAATTACACACTGTACAAGTTGGTATGTTTACTGAAGTGCCTGTCTTAAAAAAAATTACAGCAGCACCAGTCATTAAAGAAGTTGTGATTTCTCCTGATGTTGATGAAGTCAGTTTGAAAAATCATTTAGAACAATGTGCTCCACATGTGGAATATTTTTTATTGTCTTTTGAAAAAAGTGGGACTACTTGGGAAATGCTAAAAAATGGCGAATCTCAGATAGGGAGTGTATTATTAAAAAAGCTATGCGCAAAGTATAAAATTATTTTAAGCATCAACCTTTCCCAAAATTCATTGGATGAAATTTTATCGATTCCAAACTTACATGCTTTAAATGTAACAGGAGGAGAAGAGGAAAAGGTGGGAGTAAAATCATTCGATGAGTTAGACGAAATTTTTGAAACTCTTGAAATTTTAGTTTAAGTGAGCTTAACAAAGTTAACCTAAATTAAGAATCGCCATTTCTCAAATTGAAAAATGGCGATTCTTAATTTAAAAACCACGGTAGATTTCAGTAGATTAAATCACCCTAACAATACTCTTACAAGTCCCGAAATAGTTTTTCCATCTGCTTTCCCAGCCAATTGTTGTGAGGCCATACCCATAACCCTTCCCATATCTTTCATAGAAGATGCTCCCGTCTTTTCGATAATTCCTTTAATGAAATTTTCAAGCTCAGTAGCATCCATTTGCTTGGGTAAATATCTATTTAAAACTTCAATCTCTTCTCTTTCTTTAACTGCCAAATCTTCACGATCCTGTTTTTCATAAATATCTAAAGAATCTTTTCGTTGCTTAACTAATTTTTGAACTATTTTGATTTCACCTGCATCATCTAACACTTTTCCACTTCCATCTGTTTTAGCTAAAAGAATTGCTGATTTGATAGCTCTTAATCCACGAAGCGAAACTGCATCTTTTGCTTTCATTGCAATTTTAATGTCATCATTAATTCTTAATTCTAAACTCATTTTGTCATTTTTGAATTTCAAGAATAATTTAACTTTCGTTTAAGTAAAAATTCCTAAAATGATTAATTAAATAAAAATATAATTGTTTATAGTTTTTTTGAATAAAAATTCACTAACCTTCCTCTAATGCTTCTTCAATCAATAATGTCAATCTCACAAAATCTTCCACAGAAAGTTTTTCAGGACGAAGAGTAAATAATTTATTTTCAAATAATTCTTTTCCTGCCTCCTCCTTTTCCTTAAAAAATAGTTTCATGGTGTTTCTCAACATTTTTCGTCGTTGTCCAAATGCTTGCTTTACCACTCTTCGAAACATTTTATAATCGCAACCTAACTCAAGATTTTCTTTTCGAGTCATTTGAATTACACCTGATTGAACCTTAGGTGGTGGATCAAAATTCATTCGATCAACAGTAAATAAATACTTCCCATTATAAAATGCCTGAATCAAAACACTTATTACTCCATATACTTTAGAACCTGGTTTTGCGACGATTCGTTCTGCTACTTCTTTCTGAAACATTCCAACCATCTCAGGAATAATTTCTTTATAGTCAAGCATTTTAAACATAATCTGTGAGGAGATATTATAAGGGAAATTTCCGATTAGACCGAATTGTTCCCCATCAAATATTTCATTCAGATTTGATTTTAAAAAGTCACCTGAGATAATCTTATCCATTAGTTGAGGGAAATTCTTTTCCAAATAACTAACCATGTCTCTATCTGCCTCCACTACTTTTAAGTCGTATTCTTTTTGTAACAGATATTTTGTCAACATTCCTTTCCCTGGACCAACTTCTAAAACATGAGAATATGAATTGGTCAACTTTAATCCATCCGCAATTTCCCCAGTTATAATTTCACTATTTAAAAAGTGTTGTCCAAATGATTTTTTTGCTTTCAAAATTTATTTATTTTTTAGTAATAAGTACTGTGTATTTCGTTATTGTTGAAAATGATATTTTTGAATGTAACAACACCTTATTTTACAATTATCAAAATCAAGTTTATTACTTTTTTTAAGATACTTAAAAATTTGATATTCAGTGGTAAGTTTCTTAAAACATCAGTTTCTCAAGCCTCAAAATTTCGTATTAATTCTTTATATTTGCCCATTATTTTTAAAAACAATTTATAACAAAATCAAAAGCTGGAACGATGTTTAAGTTTGAGTTATAAATAACTTATCTTATACGGGTTACCTTTTTGAAACCTAAATTCTTCGGATGAATACTAAAATTTCGATAAAAAGATCGAACAAATATAAAGATGATCTCATAATTCTTTCTAATAAAAATAATTTAAGTTGGGCAACCGATTTTTTACCAAAATCAGATGAAGCATTTTTAAAATCTGCTGCAAAGAAAGAAATCAATTTTGTATTTATACCCAATGTGGACAGAAATGTTGTTATTCAATTTTTAAAAAAAGGGGGAAATGCATCCTACCAAAAAGAAGATGTACGCTTGGCTGGGAATGAAATTTTACAAATACTATCCAATTATAAAGTTTCAAAAGTTGAAATCCTAAATCAATGTAAGGAGAATAATACATTGGAATATGTGGAAGGAATGGCATTGGGTAATTACCAGTTTTTGAAATACTTTAAGGATCGTAAAGAAAAAGAAAATTCACTTAGAGAAATTAAAATTAATAAATCCTCAGCTGCCGAAAAAGATGTAAGAAATTTAATCTCGGTTTTGGAAGGGACTTGCGAAGCTAGAGATTTAGTGAATGAACCATTTTCATTTTTGACCGCACCGCAATTAAGTAAAGAAATTCAAAAAATTGGAAAAATTTCTGGTTTCTCGGTACAAGTCTTTGGCAAAAAGAAAATTGAGCAATTGAAAATGGGAGGTATCCTTTCAGTCAACCTAGGAAGTATCGACCCACCTCGATTTAATATTTTAACTTGGAAACCTAAGAATGCCACAAATAAAAAACCAATCATTTTAGTTGGGAAAGGAATTGTATATGATACTGGTGGATTAAGTTTAAAACCTACCGCAAATTCCATGGATTTCATGAAGTGTGATATGGGTGGTGCAGCAACAGTTATAGGTGCAATGAGTGCTATTTCAAAAGCACAACTACCACTTCATGTTATTGCCTTAGTTCCCTCTACTGATAACCGCCCTGGTTTGAATGCCTACGCTCCCGGAGATGTAATCACCATGTATGACGGAACAACTGTTGAGGTATTGAATACTGATGCCGAGGGAAGATTAGTATTAGCAGATGCCCTACACTTTGCTAAAAAATATAATCCAGAATTAGTTTTGGACTTTGCTACATTAACTGGCGCAGCAGCACGAGCTATAGGTGAAGATGGAGTTTGCTTTATGGGAACAGCTAATAAAAAAGTAAAAAGTGATTTAGAAAAAAGTGGGTTTAATGTTTATGAAAGATTAGTAGAATTTCCACTTTGGAGAGAATTTGGCGAGCAAATGAAGTCCAATATTGCAGATCTTAAAAATCTTGGTGGACCTGCAGCAGGAATGATTACTGCAGGAAAATTTTTAGAACATTTTACAGGTGGAGAATACCCTTGGGTACATTTTGATATTGCGGGTCCAGCATATTTAAAAGTTGCCAATGGCTATCGAACTAAAGAAGGAACTGGTGTAGGAGTAAGGTTGATGTTTGACTTCTTAAAAAAATATAACTCTTAAAAAAATTCTACGATAATGGAAAAGAAAAAAATTGGAATTAGCATTGGTGATATTAATGGTGTGGGATTAGAAGTAATCCTTAAAACGGTGTCTGATAAAAAGATTTTGGATTTTTGTACACCAATTGTTTATGCTTCGTCGAAAGTAGTTTCATATCATAAAAATATGATAGATTTAGAAGACTTTCATTTTCAATCTATTAATTCAGGACAGAATCCTTATCATGGAAAAGTTAACGTTGTAAACTGTTGGAATGAGGATGTTAATATAACAATAGGTGCTCCTTCTGTAAATGGTGGAAAATATGCCTACAAGTCATTAGCCGCAGCTACACAAGAATTAAAGGATGGATATATTGATGCTTTGGTGACGGCACCCATTCATAAAAAAGGAATGCAAGATACTGGGTTTCAATTTACCGGTCATACCGAATATTTGACAAAAGAATTAAATGGAATCGAAAGTTTAATGTTAATGGTCAATGATAGTTTGAGAGTTGGGGTAGTGACTAATCATCTTCCACTCAAGGATGTTGCAAATGCAATTACAAAGGAAAAAATTGGAAATAAATTAAAAATTCTAAATAAAACCTTGAAACGTGACTTTGGAATTGAACGACCTTCCATTGCAATTCTTGGGTTAAACCCACATGCAGGTGACGGTGGAATTTTGGGAGATGAAGAAGAAAGGTTAATTCGACCTATTATTATAGAAAGTAAAAAGAAAGGTTACATTGCCAATGGTCCATTTCCTGCCGATGGTTTCTTTGGCTCAGGTGACTATCGGAAATTTGACGGAATTTTAGCTATGTATCATGATCAAGGTTTAGTACCATTTAAAGCACTTTCATTTGGTGAAGGTGTTAATTTCACAGCAGGGCTTTCTGCAATTAGAACTTCTCCTGATCATGGAACCGCATTCAATATTGCAGGAATGAACATGGCAAATCCGAGTTCTTTTCGAAGAGCATTATTTTTAGCAATTGACATCGCAAAACAAAGAGGGAACTTCGATAAGAGTCATGAAAATCCAATTATAAGTAGAAGTAAAAAATATACTCAAGGAGAAGATGAAATGATTAAAGATGGTAAGGGAAGAAAAAAAAAATAAAGATCTAACTAAAATATTACACAATTTGTAAAAAAAGAAAGAAAAGAGGCTTTTGGAATTCCAAAAACCTCTTTTTAAATTATCATCAAAGTAATATTTTTAGTTTTTTATTCAAAATAATAACTATCTCTTCTCAAATAAAATTAAGGCACTATTCAATATTATGTTACCTCCTTTTGAAGCAAACTTTTTCAGACCATCTCCTCTTTTATAATCATCAGGTAAAACAAAGGCTTCTGGTGCATACTTTGAGTTAGGAACTGGAAAAGGTTGAGGATTCAGTGGAAAACTTTGAGAAATGACCTTGTCTAACTCTGATGCACCAACGCTTGCAATATTTACTGAACGCTCTTCAGCCAATAAATCATATTGATGCAATTTGTATTTTTTGATTGTATTGATCAATTTGTGTGCATATTTTTTATCTGTTGCATATCCACATTTTTTCAAACCATGAGCCCATTTTTTAAAATCCGTACGTTCGTAAGTAAACAACCTTTCGTATCTTGGATTGTCCGTCAGGAACTCAGAATGATCTACATATGAATCTTCTGCGTTATCATAAGATCGAAAGCAAGATTTCACTAATCTTCCATTCTTGTAATCATCATCTTTGATAAAAAATGTTGGCCCAGTCCAAGTACTTTTACATTTTATTCCAAAATGATTATTGGCCTTAAGAGCCAAAGAACCATTTCCCCAAGATGACTCTAAAATTCCTTGGGCTAAAGTTATACTTGCAGGGATCCCACTTCGGTGCATCTCACGAACAGCAATTTTTTGATACGTTTCAATGTAATTTGTTGGTTGAGCAAAACTACTTTTTGAAAGTACACAAAGTAAAAAGACAACTAATCCCCCGAAAATAAATCTTGATTTGAACATAAAAATAACCTTTTTATAAATTTAAAAAAATCACTTTGTTAGAATCCAAAATTGAGGGATATTTTAGATAAAGGAGGTTATCTTTCTATTGGAGGGAATTGAAAGGATAGTTAAGTGATATAATACTTAAACTATTACAAAAACCATGGCAAACATATACTGAAAATCACAAATAGCAGATTCCTTGAATATTTTAAAATAATATTGTGACATTCATTTTCTATTGAATACTCTTAAAGGGAATGGATAAAATTTAAATTACAATATATCTTAATTCGTATTTTACTGGAAACAAGTAGTTTAAATGTTATTAAAAAAAACAAATATTAAAAACAAGGTGAATTAGAAAAGAATCAATTATAAAGTGTTACAACTATTTAAGCTATTTTTTACATTTTAAGAATTTTTTATTTTTCCTGGTATGGCACGTTAGTTGCAAATCAAAAATTATTCAAGAATTACTCTCCTATTTTTTCTAGCAAAAATTATTTACGCACCACGCTTTAGTTTTATATTTCTATAATTCAACTTTAACTTGCTTTTTATTTTGTAAAATGCCGAATATTTAATTTTTTTATAGTTTTAAAAAAAAAGGTTATTTTTGCAAAACAAACTTTATAAGTTTCAATTTCAAATAAATTGATTTTTTTAACAAACATACTATTTTTAATATGGGTAAAAATGCAGATCCTGTAAAAACTCGTTATAGTAACAATGAGTTATCTGAATTCCAGGAGATAATTGAAGAAAAATTAATTGAGGCTAAAAAGCAATTAATGTTTTATAAAAATCAGTTATCTGAAATGGCCGATAATCCAGATACTAAAGTTAAAGGTTTAGATGATGGTTTGAGTACTGTCGAAAATGAACGTTTAAGTTCCATGGCTTTAAGAATGCAGAAACATATTCAACATTTAGAAAATGCTAAGCTTCGCATCCAAAATAAGGTTTATGGAATTTGCAGAGTTACAGGGAAATTAATTGCCAAAGAACGTTTAGTTGCTGTTCCACATGCGACATTAAGCATAGAGGCTAAAGAAAAAAGGTAAAAGAAATAAATGTATGCTTGAATGAAAATAGTGATTATACTTTTGATAAGTATAATCACTATTTTCATTTAAGCATACTTATGTATATTTGCGCTTAATTTGAGTCATTTTAGGCAAAAAGTAAATTTCAAGAGTTTGAAGAAATCACATATTTTAGTTCTTATTGTTTTAGTGGTACTTATCGTTGACCAGTCACTTAAAATTTGGGTGAAGACCAATATGTTCATAGGAGAGGATTCTTTTATTGATTGGAGTTGGACTCCAATATGGGCAAGAATTCATTTTATAGAAAATCCAGGAATGGCATTTGGAATTGAATTATGGGGAGAAAATGGGAAATTGATTTTAAGTTTATTTCGAATAGTAGCTGTTGGACTTTTAATTTATTTTATTCGGACACTTCTAAAATCAAAAGCCTCTATAGGTTTGTTAGTCAGCTTTTCGTTAATACTGGCAGGTGCAATAGGAAACATTCTCGATAGTGCTTTTTATGGTCTATTTTTTTCTGCGTCATACCATGGATCAATTGCTCAATTCCTTCCAGATGGAGGAGGATACGCTGGATTCCTTCATGGTAAAGTCGTAGATATGTTTTACTTTCCAATTTATGATGGTTTCTTCCCTGAATGGATACCATACATAGGAGGAAAAGATTTCTTATTTTTTAGACCGATTTTTAATATTGCAGATATTGCCATCAGTGTTGGTGTAATTAGCATTTTATTATTTCAGAGAAGCTTTTTTAGTTCGGAAGTAAGTTTAAATTCAGCTGAAACTAACAAAGCAGCCCCACTTGATTTAAGTACAAAAATAGATACATCTTTATTAAATGACGAGGTTGAAAATCAGGTAACAAAATTAGAGGTAAATGACACAAAAGTAAACGATGAAGATTTAACTTAAAACTTCTACGGTATGTCAAAAAGAAAAAGGGTGGTGTCAAAGACATCACCCTTTTTCTTTACTTTGGTAATGGGGACTAACTTATCTTTTTATTCAGCATCTAAAAAAGCATCCACAGCTTTCAATACACTAGCTACTCTAGGGTAGTCAATACTATAATGAATAAATTTTCCTTCTCTCTTAGTAAGCACGACACCAGCAATTCTTAAAATTCTTAGATGCTGTGAAGTGATAGACTGTTCAAGTTTAAGTGTATTGTAAATTTTGTTGACATTGATTGTCTCATTATCATCAATAAACTCTAAAATTTGCAACCTAAGTGGATGGGCTAATGCCCTGAGTATTTCGGCAGAGTTTTTCAACCTTTCATTGTTGATATTTACTTTCGCCTTTATCATAGGTACGGGTTTTAGTATTTGGAAAAGAATAATAAATTATAAACAAATATGCAATTTTTATTCTTTTTAACAAAAGAATAATCAAAAAAAAGCGGCAAATCCAAGGATTTACCGCTTTTTATTTTCTTAAGATCTAATAAGCTTAAGTCTAATCAAATGTATCATTTTTTCATATAAAGCGATTAAGTGCTATTGAAAAATTCAGATGATGATTCATGCAACTTTTAAGCTGCTAACTCTTCTACTAATCTTGAAATCTGATTCAAACGATCAGCATCCAAGGAGTAATAAATGAACTTTCCTTGTCTGTCTGTTGCCACTACTCCTGCTCTTCTAAGGATAGCCAAATGCTGTGATGCAACTGATTGCTCTAATCTCAATTTGATATAGATATCAGTAACAGTCATCTTAGAGTTTTCTTCCAATAAATCAATAATTTTTTGACGTAATTTGTGGTTAACTGCTCGTAAAACTAGAACAGCTTTACGTAATTCAGAATAGTCTAATTGAATGTCTTTTTTCCCTTTTTTTAGAATGACAGTTTCATTCTTTTGCTTTCTCATATTAATATGTTTTTTTGATTAAAAAATATTACTCATAGTAAAATCAAAATGTAGAATTCATAGTATTTATCTATTATATAACTATATACTATTTTAATGCCAAAAATTATATATAAGTTAATGTTGTAAGATATAAAGTATCTGATACTTAACAAAAAATAGAAGCAGCAAAAAGTGAATAAATACTTTTTGTAATTTGTTTTATCGTCATATCATTCTATATTTCAAATAGCTGACATGCAATATTTTGTGGGCTTAACTTAAAATTATTTTCAATATTAATTGCTTTGCAAATCTATTCTTAGAGTCACAATCTACTCAATAAAATACAGTAGAAATATCCTTATTATTTTGGAGAAAAAAACTATAAAACCTTCCTAGGAATTGTGATGTTAGGAGACTTGTAGTAAAGGGGAGAAAAATAGGCTACATCAGAAAATTTATTTTCATCAAAATACTTTTTTGCTAAAAAACTAAGATGTTTTGCTGAGCAAATAATAGGACTAAATTTAGCAAAAGAAGAAGTCAAAATTGGTTGACATTTCTCAGCCCCATTGCCACAAAAAATAATTGTTTCTTCTCTCAAAAAAAAGTCATCAAAGACATTTTCTTCAACAATTAAGGCATTAACACCCTGTTCTTCTTCTCCCATCAAATTGTACATTGCCGTGTAAACTTCCATGCGCCTTGCATCAATCATGGGACAATAGTGGGCTTCCTGCTTTTCATGATTTGCACAAGCCCATGCTAAGGCTTCTAAAGTATCAATAGCTATCAGTGGTTTTTCTAAGGCATAACAAATTCCCTTAGCAACAGAGACACCAATTCGAAGGCCAGTATATGATCCTGGACCTTGACTAATTGCAACTGCATCTAAATCAGCTAATATTAAATTTACCTTCGCCAAACATTCTTGAATGAGTATTGTCAAAGTTGATGCATGACTAAACCCTTTAACAGTCTCCGCTAAGGCAATTGTTTCCCCTTCATGACTTAAGCTCACCGAACAGATATCTGTAGCTGTCTCTATGCAAAGTATTTTTGACATTTATAGTTATTTCTTTTTTGCTATCTAATTGATCAACTCGCTCATTTTTGTGAATAAAAAAAAGCGACTCAAAAATATAAATTTTGAACCGCTTTTCATTATAGTTTTTTAAAAGCTTCTACCTTATTTATTATTCAAAAGATCATTATATTTTTTCTGATCTCTCAATATGCTAATTGCATCTTTGATTTCTTGATCGTTTTTCAGTCCCATCTGAATTTTTCCTCTTTGGAAATAATATCGACCCACAATCTCCTTTTCTATTTCATTAATGATCGCATCTTTGTGTTGAACCAAATCATTTTTTTTCTCCTCCTTAATTTTAGCTATCATACTCGAGATATCACTTTCAATAGACACCAAAAGCTTTTCTTTTTCAGCTTGCTTCATCCAAGCTTTCATCATCTTTTCACTTTGAGTTTCATATTCAAAATTAGTATCATTTAGAAATTTCACAAAACCATCGAAATCGGTAAATTCAAATTCTTGAACTGTTCCAATTTTTTCATTCTTGATAGCAAATTGAGTAGCAAAATCAAAAATTGCATTTTCTTTTAATAAGCTTTTTATAATACTTATGTCATTCGGACTTTCCAATGCTAGGTCTGGTTTTACTCCTCCTCCATCAAGAACTTGCCTTCCATTTCTAGTTGTAAATTCAGCCCGCAGCGAATCTGGAATATTTACTGGCTCCCCATTTTTATATTCCACTCCCTGTATACATCTTCCACTCGGAATGTAATATTTGGCAGTAGTCATTTTTACTCTAGAGTTATAACCAACATCACGTGTATTTTGAACTAAACCTTTTCCATAAGATCGTTGACCAACTAAAACACCTCTGTCTAAATCTTGTAATACTCCAGAGACGATTTCAGAAGCAGAGGCAGATCCTTTATCAATTAATACCGCCAAGGGAATTTCACGATCAATTGGATTGTTCAACGTTTTAAAACTTCTATCCCAGTCTATAACTTTTCCTTTTGTGGAGACGACCATCTCACCTTTCGGTATAAATACATTTGAAACATTTACTGCTTCAGTTAATAATCCTCCTCCATTTCCTCGAAGGTCAAAAATTACTCCTTGTAAGTTTGGATTTTCTTCTTTTAATTTCTTTAGAGCATCTCCAACATTTCTTCCTGCGTCTCTCGTGAATGTAGTTAGAGTCAAATATCCAATATCATCGCTAACCATAGAATAAAATGGAACGTTTGGCACTTTTACCTCATCACGAAGTAATGAAACTCTTATCTCGTTTGGAGTCCCAGGTCGCTCAATAGTTAAAATAACTTCAGTTCCGGGAAATCCTTTAAGGAAATCCATGATGTCATTAGAAGTTTTTCCTTTGGCAGATTTCCCATCAATTGCTTTGATCACATCCCCTGCTTTCAAACCTGCTTTTTGAGCTGGACAATTATCGTAAGGTTCAGTAATTGTAATATAATCTCCTACTCTTTTAATAATAGCACCGATTCCATTATATTTCCCTTCAGTTATATACCTAAAACCCTCAATTTCTGATTCAGATATATAGTTTGTGTATGGATCTAAAGACTCCAACATCGCATCCACACCTGTTCGCATCAATTTGGCAGGGTCTAAATCATCCACATAGTACGTATTGATTTCCTTATAAAGGTTAGTGAAAATTTCAATGTTCTTCGAAATCTCAAAGTATTTACCATTGCGAGAATGGTCGGCTTTAGTAGCCATTCCAAGGAAAGCTAGTGAAAAGATTAATGCTATTTTTGTTATTTGTCTCATGACTGAGTAAAGTGAATTTTATGAAAGAATTTGTCTAGAGAAGAACGTTTAAATATTAGTTTAAATTTTAGAACCGTTTATTTAATTAAAGGTAAATAATTTATCACATGCAAACCACCTAATTATTAATTTAGAAAGAGTGGTAGATTTAATTTAAAAGTCAAATCGAAGGGAAATATGATATTTATAAATAATAAAAACAGTGCCAATGAAATAGCAACCGCATAAGAATTTGAGATTATCTGATTATTTTAGGAATTTTATTATTATTTCAAGGAACTCTTTTGGTGCTTCAGCATGAACCCAATGTCCTACTTTATCAATAGTTTTGATCTTGGCATTTGGAAAAAAAAGCTTTGTTGTTTCAAAATTAGCTCTTGTTATATATTTTGAAAGACCACCTTTGACAAAAAGGGTTGCGTTTTCATAAATTTCATCTTCTTTTATTTTAGATAAAATGACTTGGTAATTTTGATGAATAACGGGTAAATTCATTTTCCAAATATATTTCCCATCCTTGCCACGAGTTAAGTTTTTTAGTAAAAATTGCCGCACTCCAAAATCTTTAATTTGAGTTTGCAAAATAGCATCGGCCTGCTTTCGACTTTCTATTGTATCTAAATCTAAACCCAAAAGTGCATTAAAAATAATTTCATGACCTCCTTCATAACTTTCATTAGCAATATCAACTATTACTAGTTTTTCAACCATATCGGGATAATCTGTTGCGAACTGCATCGCAGTTTTTCCTCCCATCGAATGACCAATTATTCGGGCGGAATACATCCAATGGCTTTCCATAAATCTTTTCAAATCCTCCGCCATTACTTTATAGTTAAATTCATCATCATGAGGTGAACGACCATGATTACGTTGATCAATGATATAGACTAAATAATCTTTTGCTAATTTTTTGGCAATAGTTTGCCAATTATCTGAAGTTCCGAAAAGTCCGTGTAAAATGATAATAGGATCACCTTGCCCAAATTCTTTATAATTTAATTCCATGTTTGAAATATTTTTTTCTAGAGAAACTTTAAATAAGGTCAAAATCGACTAACCAAACATTTTTTCATCAAAAAGGTTAAACGCCAAGCCCAAACGTTTTAATGTCAGATTTCTGATTTTAGTGTTAATATTAAATCAATGGATCCATTTATCTATTTTTTAAGACAGAGTCATTATTTTTAATCCTCACAAGATCAAATCAAAGATGCCTAAAACCCCATCAAATAAGTTATTCAATCTCATCAATTCATTGAGTGGGTCTGAAAAGCGCTATTTTAAACTTTTTGCCAATAAAAATCAAACGGGTAAGTATAGTAAATATACTTTATTATTTGATGCAATTGATGCACAAGAAATTTCTGATGATGAAGCATTACGAAAAGTAATTTATCCGAATCAAGAGATTCAAAGTCGAAAATTTTCCGAATTAAAAAACTACTTATATGAATTAGTTCTCAAAAGTTTAAAAGGTTTTGATGAAAAAACTTCCATTGAATATAAACTTAAAGGGATGCTTCTCAATATAAAAGTACTCTTCAAAAGGTCTCGTTTTGAGGACTGTATTGAAATGATGCAAAAAGCAAAAAAGTTAGTAGTAAAATATGAGGCATTTGAACATAACTTAGAATTATTAGCTTGGGAAAAAAAAATTGCTTACACAAAGATTGATGTTAATTTTATGGATAAAGAATTAGATCGAATCCAAACGGAAGAAAAAATATGTTTGAGTCAACTTACTCAACTTTCAATTTACCGGAATATTTTCTTTAAAGTACTTATTCGAAGTAAACAAGACGCTCTTTTGCGCAGTCAAGAAAAAGTAAACGAGATGCATGAGTTAGTTAGAAATCCAATAATGGATGACATCAACAAAGCTAATTCTCATCGAGCAAGAATAGTTTTTTATCGGACCAAAAGTATTTATTATTATGCAATTTTGAATTATGAAAACTTCCATGTTTATGGTGAAAAATTACTCGAAGAAATGGAAAGATATCCACATATGCTAAAAGAGGATGTATCTAAATACATTTCAGCGTTAAGTAACTTCACGTACAGCTGCACTTTATTAAACAAATATGATAACGTAGATAAATGCTTAGATAAATTTCAAAACATAAAAACATTAACCCATGATGATGAACTAAAAATCCATCGACAATATTATCAAAATAAATTTAATGTTTGTATCAAAAAAGGGAATTTTGAAGAAGGATTCAAGGCAATGAAAAAGCACTTAAACGAAGTAGAAAAATTTAATCAAGATGCTTTTGAGAGGAATTCATTTTACCTAAGTTATTTCTATATTTATTTTGGTTCCGGAGATTATAATAAAGCCTTAGAATCATTAAATCAATTACTAAATTTACCTAAAACCACAGAACGAAAAGATATTCAAAGTCTTGCTCGTATTTTGAATTTAATTATTCATTTTGAAATTGGAAATACATTGTTATTGGAGTCACTTTTACGATCCACATATCGCTTCTTGAGTAAGCGAAATAGACTGTATGGATTTGAAAAAAGTGTTTTAACCTTTATTCAAAAATCAGAGAGATTACGTTCAGCAAAAGAGATGAGAAAGGCTTTTATTGAACTTAAAAAAGAATTTGAAAATCTCTCTCAGAATCCTTCCGATAACGTGATGCTGAGGTATTTTAATTTCATAGCATGGTTAGATAGTAAAATCGAAAACAAAACTTTTGCAGAAGCGGTAAAAAGTCATTATTTAAAAAATTTGCCTAAGGATTAAATTCACTACCGCCATCATTCGTCGTTAATCGAATATCCACAATTGTATCAGCAATCCAATTTCCATTTGGATTAATTTTTATCCTATCACCACCTTTCAACTGGCTGCTACGAATCTGTCCTCCTTTAGTAGATTTTTTCCCGTGAGCGTTAATTTCAATAAGTAAACTTTTTACTTTTAGTTCTGAGAGAGTATTTTTTTTTGCCATAATGAGGTTTTTTTTAGCATTAGTGTTAAATATTACTTTAAGTTAAGTCAAAAACTTTTTCAAAAGAAGCCGTAAATAACTTAAAAGTCAGATTTCTAATATTTTTTAATAAAAAAACCAATCAAATAGTTTAAAAATAGATTAGCCATTGAAAAATTACTAATCGCATAAATAGCTTCTACTAGACAGACTACTAATCATTCGTCGTTTATTTCTGATAATTCGTAAATAAAATGAAATATTTAATAATAAAAAAACGTCATTTGTATCGAATTATTTAATCTAATATTTTTAATCAAAAAAACTAAATTTAAAATCTAATATGAAAAAGCTTACTCAAATCCTAGGCATCTTAATGCTGTCGTTTCTAACAGTAACAGTCGCTCAAGCTCAAGATGCATCGCTTGATGATATTTTAAAAAACTACTTTGAAAATATAGGAGGAGAAGATGAATGGAAAAAAATAAAATCCATGACTATGAAAGGTAATACTTCCGCTCAAGGAATGACTATGCCGGTTACAATTCAATCTATGTATCCCACTTACTTTAAAATGGAAATGGATTTTCAAGGAAAAAAATTCATTACAGCATACAATGGAAAAACAGCTTGGACTTTGAATCCTTTCATGGGAGGAAGCGAACCAACCAGAATGGATGAGGAAGAGACGAAATCAATGAGTAAACAAAAATTCCAAGATGAATTTATTGATTATAAAGAGAAAGGAAGTAAAATAGAATTAGTAGGAACGGAAGAAGTAGATGGAACAGAGACATATAAAGTTAAAATGGTAAAAAAAGATGGAGATGTAGTCTTTTATTTTTTCGATACTGAGAATTATGTTCCAATTATGACTCGTTCATTAATGGAATCTGGTCCGATGAAAGGACAATCTATTGAAACGTTTATGAGTGATTATCAAGAAGTAGATGGGTTAATGGTTGCATTTACAACTGAGCAAAAAATGGGAGGAAATCCTGTTTTCTCAATGACTGCTGAAGATGTTATTTTCAATGATGTAGATATCGAAGCAAATAATTTTGCTTTTCCTAGTGAAGAGGAAAAAGACGAAAATGAAAAAAATTAAGATCAAATCAAATTATATATAAAAGACCTGTTCGGAACTAAGCTTCCAACGGGTCTTTTTTTTAGGTAAACTCTATTATTCCCAACTTAATTAAAAAATAATGAAACCAATATTTTATACTTTTCTAACTACACTTCTTTTCTTTTCGTTCTCCATTAATAGTTTTTCTCAAGATGATGCCATCAAGGTTTCTTTTGGAAGTATTAATGCACGGAGCATTGGTCCAGCTGTGATGAGTGGTAGATTGACCACCCTTGATGCAGTAGAAAGTGATCCTCAAGTTTTATATGTAGGTGCTGCAAATGGGGGAGTATGGAAATCGAATAGTGCAGGGACAAGCTTTCGTCCAGTCTTTGATGAACATACTCAATCTATTGGAGCAATCGCAATCGATCAAAATTCTCCTGATACTGTTTGGGTCGGCACAGGAGAACCATGGACTCGAAATAGTATTTCGTATGGAGATGGAATTTATAAATCAACCAATGGTGGGAGCACGTGGAAAAATATGGGTTTGAAAAATACTGAACGAATTTCCAAAATTCAAATTCACCCCACAAACTCAAATGTTATTTATGTAGCCGCTCAAGGTCATCTGTGGAATCCACATGCAGATCGAGGCATTTACAAAACTATGGACAGCGGAAAAACATGGGAAAAAATTTTATTCGTAGATAAAAATACAGGATGTGCGGATTTGTCTTTAGATAAAAATAATCCAGAAATAATCTATGCATCTATGTGGGATCATCGTCGAACGCCTGATTTTTTTACTTCAGGAGGAAAAGGGAGTGGTTTGTATAAATCAACTGATGGTGGAAAAAATTGGAATAAAATTCATAATGGTTTACCAGAAGGAAATCTTGGAAGAATGGCAATCGAAGTTGCACCATCAAATTCAAATATACTATACTCAACCATTGAGTGTGAGAAAAAAGAAGAAAAAGGCTTATACAAATCAGAAGATGCAGGTGAAACTTGGAAGCATGTTTCAAAAGATTTCAATACAACTGTTCGACCATTTTATTTCTCAAGATTGGTCATTGACCCAACAGATGAAAATACTATTTATAAATGTGGATTAAATTTGACTGTTAGTAAAACCGGTGGCGATAGTTGGCGAATGGCTGATCCTCAAAATATTCATTCTGACATTCATGCAGTTTGGATTAATCCAAATAACACCAAACATGTTGTTATAGGAACAGATGGAGGAGGTTATCGTTCGTTGGATGGAGCCTATTCTTTTGAGATGTTTATGGACTTGCCATTATCTCAATTTTATCATATTAGCGTAGATAATGAAAAACCTTATAATATTTATGGCGGGCTGCAAGACAACGGTTCCTGGGTAGGTCCATCCGAGTCAGGAGGAGGAATTGAAAATAAAGATTGGTCATTCACGAATGGGGGAGATGGATTTTATTCTTTCCGACACCCGACAGATAAAAATATTGTTTACTCTGAATCTCAAGGAGGGAATATTGTTAGATATAATAAATCTGATGGTCAACGAAAAGATATCAAACCTCTTCCCAAAGATGGTGATCCTGATTATCGTTTCAATTGGAATGCACCGATGCATATCAGTCACAATAACCCTGAGCGATTATATTTTGGCGCACAGTTTTTATTTAAAACAGAAAGTCGTGGAGATGACTGGGATAAAATTTCACCAGACTTAACAACCAATGATCCCCAACGACAACGTCAAAAAAAATCAGGTGGACTTTCAATTGATAATTCAACTGCTGAAAATAACACGACGATTTATGCGATTGGAGAATCTCCATTGGATGAAAATATAATTTGGGTTGGAACAGATGATGGACTAATTCAAGTAACTTCAAACGGAGGAACAAAATGGGAAGAAGTTTCTAAGAATATACCGAGCTTACCAAAAGGACTTTGGGTAACTTCTGTTGAACCAAGTCATTTTGATAAAAACACAGCTTACGTTACTATCGATGGTCACAAAAGTGGGGACTTAGGTAAATACATTTTTAAAACTACTGATCTAGGTAGAACATGGAAATCCTTGGCTACAGAAACAATCGAAGGTTATGCTCATGTGATACGAGAAGATTTAAAATCTGAGAATTTATTGTTTTTAGGAACAGAAAGAGGTTTTTATATTTCTGTTGATGGAGGTGTAAGTTGGAAAAGATTTGAAAATCAAATGCCGAAAAATGGTGTACGAGCAGTCGTAGTTCACCCAAGAGAAGATGCGGTAATTTTAGGAACACATGGTCGTGGTATTTATATAATAGATGACATCACTCCGCTTCGACAAATCACAAAAGATGTGGTAAAATCGAAATTACATTTTTTTAACACTAAACCTACGTTGTTAAAATTAACAAAAGGAGGATCACCATTTGGAGGCGCTGGAAATTTCGTTGGAGCAAATCCAAGAAATGTAGCTTACATTACTTACTACATGAAAAAGCGACATACTTTTGGGAAAATGACTCTGGAGGTTTTTGATAAAGATGGAAAAATGATTAAAAGTTTACCAGCTGGAAAAAGTGGAGGCGTAAACATAGTACCACTGCCTGTTCGTCTCAAAAATCCAAAAGCAGCTCCCACGAATAATCGAATGGCATTGTTTGGATCTATTTTTCCACCTGCTTTGCCTGCTGGAGATTATACGGTAAAAATCAAAAAAGGAAAAGATGTTTTTGAAACGAAAGTAAAATTAGCCTATGACCCAGATGCTAATTATTCGATAGCCGAGAGAGAAGCTCAACATGCAGCTAGTATGAACTTGTACGACATGACTAATGAATTAGGATATATGTATTATGCGATGCAGGATATCCATACACAATCTTCTGATTTGATTGCACAGATTAAGAAAAAGAACTTAAAGAAACGTATCAAGCAAATGGCAGAAGATGTAGAGAAATACAAGGCCTCACTAGTTTCATTGGAAGGTGATTTTTACGTAGATGAAGGAGAAGCGTTGCGAGAAGAGATTTCAACTTTATTTTTAGGCGTTAGTCAATATCCTGGAAAACCTTCTTCGAGGCAAATGGAGAAATTAGAAACTCTAAAAGGAAAAATGAGAAAGGTTCATCAAAAATTTGCTGTTTTTAAGTCTGAAGTAGAAACCGTAAATACATTGTTACAACCAGAAGAAAAAGAGCCAATTAAAATTAAAACTTTTGAAGAGTATATGAAAGATTAATTTATATTGAATGTTCGATGCCCTTATCGGTTTACAATTTGTGAAACGATAAGGGCATCGAACATTCAACGTTTCTTAACTTCACGCCAAACTATCTCTGATTCAAATCCTCTCGAAATAGCATACTTCGCTAAATTTCCAGTCGTCATAAATTCATTTGGTTCGCTGATTATTTTCAATCTTTTTTCAAAAATTTCATGAAGGGTTTTGATATAATCATCTTCATCAATTTCGAGCATTGCCTTTTTTATGCAGTACTCTGAAATTCTTCTTTGTTTTAATTCACGCTTAATTCGATATCTCCCCCATTTTTTAATTCTAAATTTCCCTCCTGTGTATATTTGTGCAAATCGTAACTCATTCAAAAAATCATCTTTAATTAATTCAACAATAACATCCTCTAAGTCATCACCATAAATCCCCAAATCCAAAAGCTTTTGACGAACCTCTTGATGACACCTTTCTTGATAGGCACAATAACGTTGTAATTTTCTCAACGCATCGTCTTTGCTAATATATTTAATTGTTTTTCTTCGCATTAATTATTTACCAGAATGGATATAATCCATCCCTAAAAATTTATCATCAATATTAAAATACCATTTTCGATCACGAGGAAAACGAATATCATTAATTTGGATTTCGTCCTCTAGAATAATATATTCTCCATCATTTTTTGATTCGTCATGATAAAAACGATAACCAACCAAAGCATAAGTTTTTAAATGAAAATAAAAATACCAAGTGTCATGACCTACCGGCTCTGCATAACTTACTTTTAATTGCCAACAATTTTTATCTTGAAATTTAATCATTTTAACCTTTTCATGAATTTTAGTTCCAGGGTCTTTTAACTTCATTGGCAACCCGTAAAGGTACGTTTGGTAATCCCTCCAAAAACGAGTCATCTGACAAGTCAATCGATTCATCTTTACTTCATCTTCTGAAAAAGTTGTTTTTCCGTTCAAACTTATTTTACAAGTGTCCTTTTCCAGGCTCCGAATCACAATATTTCTTCCTGATACATCTTTCTGCCAAAAAATATTTTTCTTATTATTAATTTTAAACGTGGTTAATTTTTTTGGTCGACTTGGTGTATCTTGTTTTAGATTGAAAGTCAATTCAGCTTTTTCCCATTTACTTTTTGGATCATGATATCTAATACTCTTTTCTAACAATTCATGCCCTGTCATTTGACTAAAAGCGTAGGATGAAAGAAATGAGAACAATGTACAAATGGATAACAGTTTCATAAAGTTTTATTTAAAAAAACACAATATACAAGTATTCTTAAAACGGTTTTTGAAATAAGAATCAAAGTATTTTTTCTACATTTATAAAAAATACCTTTCTTAAATTTATTTGAGAATCAAAAATGAAGTATGCTCGAAAAAGCTTATTACAAATCCCCACTCGGAATTGTCGAAATCGTCGGCAGCGAATTAGGTATCCAGCAGGTCAAATTAAAAGTTGATTTGACCGAACCTACAAAAGAATTCCCCGAACACATAAAAAACTGTGCTGATCAACTCGAGGAATATTTTCAAGGAAAAAGAAAAGAGTTTAATTTAAAATTAGATTTTAATAATGCTCCAAAATTTTACCAACAAGTTTGGAAAGCATTATTAGAAATCCCGTATGGACATACAACAAGCTACGGAGCAATAGCCGAGAGGGTAAATAATCCAAAAGCAGTTCGAGCAGTTGGACTAGCCAATCGAAATAATCAAATTGCCTTTATCGTCCCTTGTCACCGAGTGATTGGAAAGAGTGGAAAGCTACAAGGATATTTTTATGGTTTAGAAACAAAACGAACATTGTTACAACTGGAAAATCCAATGAGTTTTGCGGAGCAAGGAAAACTCTTTTAAAATTAATTTAATTGGCTTTTTTATTCGACAACATTTCATTCTGCTTTTCCAATAAGTCAGTCATCTTAGTTAATAATTCAATATCCTTTGGTGTTTTGACTGTTTTATCCTTCGCATCTTCTGCTTTGTTTTTAAGTTGATTCATTACTTTAACCACCATAAAAACAGTCAGCGCAATAATGAAAAAATCAATTGATGCTTCAATAAATTTACCATAACCAATAGAAATTTCTTCGACAGTTGTTTTTCCATCTTGAACTATTTCCTCTCGCAAAACAAGTTTACTTTGTCCAAAACTTACTCCATCCGTCAAAAAAGAAAGAGGCGGTAAAAAAACATGTTTGACTAATGCATCAACAACTTTATTAAATGCTGAACCAATAATAACTCCAATGGCAATGTCAATCATATTACCTTTGAGAGCAAATTCCTTAAACTCATTAAAAAAGTTCCGCATAGTAAATTTTAATTTCTCCTAATACCATTTTCATGAAGTATTAATCTATTCAAAGTTCAGTTTTTTACTTTTTAAAATAGTAATTAGTTACTTCCTTCCGATTCGATTCCATCAAAATCAATAAATTCTACGTCTTCATTATCATCTTTTTTATCCGGAATCACATCCCTCCAATCAGTTGGTTCCTCAATAGAAACTATATTTCCAAAATGCTTAATTAACTCTTTTTGAATTTTACGTTTTCGAGTTCCACTTGCATCTAATTGTTGCCTTACTCTTCTTTTATCTGATTCATACGTAAAGGTTTCCATTTGTCCATAAATCCGATAATACAAATTAAACCAACCATTCTTTTTAGCCTTCTGAGGTCTAAGGTTGGAGTTATGTTTTTTAAATTTAGCAAAAATTACTTGCCCTGCATTGACTTTAATATTATAATCAATTTTGTTCTCAAAAGTATGCGTCCCACTCACTGCCAAGTTCAAAGCATTACTTTGGATAAACATAGCTGGCATAAAAATTTTACTTTTTTTCACTTCCATATAATTATGGATATTAGTAAACTTTATTCGACGCAAATCCTCAATTTTGACATAATCAGAAAAGTCATAAAGTATTTTCAAGCCGATCAATTCGCCATTTGATAATCCAACATCTCCAAGAATATGTAATTTATCTGTTAAAAAAGTACCGTCTGAGCTCCAGAACGACTCAATAAAAAATTTGGCATTTAATTTTCCTTTGAGGTTATTATGGGTTAGAACTTCTTGTCCAAAGTTCTCAGCTTGCTTTAAAAACTCTTTAATATTAATTTGCTCACAAGTCAACTTCGCTTCCATGTGGGGTTTACCTTCAAAAAAGGTTTTACCATCAACAAGCATTCGCCCTTCCATCATTTTAACTTTTCCTTTGACTGACATTTCATTATTGTCAAATTCTAAAACTCCTTGAAACTCTTCCCCATCAATTTCTCTAAAATTAAACTCTTCAATGTTTGCAGCAAACTTTCCTTTTAAGAAATTAGTTATTCGTTCTCTTGCTTGAGTTTTAGCAATCTCTTTAGTGTCAACACCTGAAGCTGCTTTTATATTTTGAATATTTTCGTCAACAGGAATTTCTGTAACTTTTAATAATTCATCAAAATCAATTTTAGTTGCATCTAAAGAAGCATTGAATTTTAACTCCGCATGTTTACTGTTCAAGGAATCTGCAAAAAGTACTGGAAGGAAATTTAAGAATGTTCCTTCTAATTTTATTTCAGTACCCGGCCCTTCAAATGCTAATCCTTCTACTTGTATACTATTATCATTAAATTTTAATAATCCTTTATCAATTGTAATATCCTCATCATTTATGGTCATAGAAGCATTATAAAATTCTAACTCACCAGAGGTGGTCACTCGACCAATTCCGTATGGACTAACAATATCTTTTAGATTTCCCTTGATCCTTAATTTTTTCATTTCGATATCACCATCTCCATCAGAAATAATTGGGATATTCAACATACCATAAACAGATTCTATCGGAATCGTTCCATTTAAATTAAAATCAATTAATGGATCGTCGAAATTTGAAACCCGTAATTCACCTTCCACTAATTCTCGATTAAAGTATCCTTTAAAGTCTGAAATCTCAAAAAATGAATTCTCATTATTTTTCTTTTTCCCATTGGTAAAAATCGCACTAAATGATACATCCTTTAAAGAACTACCTAGTTTTTCAGAATTTATTTCTCCACCTTCCAAACCAAATTTCATTGTAACTGCGGGGTTAGTGTTTACTGTCTTGGATCCTTTAACAATTGTCTCAAAAAAGAAAGTTCCTTTACTATCAAAGTCTTCAATTGCCTTTTTATTTTCAGGAGGCATTAATGCAACAACAGAGGATAAACTCCCATCATCACTTTTTATTTTTAAATCATAATTATATCCTCCTTCGATCCTTTCGATCAATCCATCTACATTAAAAACATTGGAAGATATCCCGACAGTCACATCATCAAACTCATATTTTCCACTAGTTAAATCGACATCAACTTTCGCATCATAAATAATTTCTTCATCAACCAAAAATTGTTCTTCACCTGATTGAAAAAAATGAAAATGAATATCTGCAAAGCTAAAAAGTGAGAATTTATTCGCAGAAAAATTACCAGATGCAACAGCATTATTCAAATGAAATTTTGTGTATTGCATGACAGTCTGATCGACATATATTACCTCGACTCGATTGAATCGAGCTTCATCCAGGGAAAGTCTAACTTCATTTTCATTACCTTCTTCTGTAAAAGTTGAAGTTTTTTTTATGATATCATAATTGGTTCGTCCTTTCTTATCTTTTTTGATGTAAAAAGAACCATCCTCTATTACAATAGAATGTATTCTAATATTTGATCCAAATAAACTAAACAATCCAAATTGGAATGAAAGACTTTGAGCCTCCAAGAGCATTCCGCTCAAAGCATCATCTAATTCAACATCATGTAAATTGGCAGAAGCATCTGGAAATCCAGAAATCAAGGAAAGGTTAAATTCACCAACTCGAAGTTCTGTTTTTAGTTGCTTGTTTACTTCGTTGACTAACCTCTCACTAATCTGATCTTCAAATACAGAAGCAATCACAATCAAAAGAAACGTAGTTACTATTAAAAAAAGACCTGTCCAAACAAAAAAAAATTTTAGATACTTATTCATCGATAAGAAATAGGTTTTAGAAATTGTTTTCAAAAAAATTAGTGTCCTTTGATAATTTAATGGGTCAAAGAACTAAAATAAAAGAAACTAAGGAGAGTCAAATATGGTTTCTCATTTAGAAAAGACACATTACGCATAAAGTTAATGCAAAATCAGAACTTTTTTAACGAAATAATTGGGAACATTATTTTTTAATATGATAACCCTCCAAAAAAAAACAGAAAAAAAACAGAAAAAAAACGAATTAGAGTAAAAAGTAATCGGCAATAAACAAAGGTTCGCCGGTGAGTACGTCGCCCACTAAATATAACGATATAATTAATTTTAGCTCTCACTCTTAATAGGAAAGGCTACACATCTTAATTGTGCGAATTTTTTATTGAAATTACACATTGATAAAAATCATCGCGATTTGTGAATTTCATCACATTCAGCGTTATATAATAAATGTAAATTTGTTTACAATGAAATAACATCCTTTAAATTCAATTGGAAATAACTACCTTTTTTAGCCTATTCCAAAAAAACATAATCACCTTGCATTTTTTAATATAGGGCAATCTAATCAAATTATTTTGTAACGAAATATCATTGCCCTTTGTGACTTTTATCACATTTTACGATATGGGATAGAATAACATTTATAATTCCAAAATTCAACTGGAAATAGTTGCCTCGTTTTAGTCTATTCCAAAAAACCATAATCGCCTTGCATTTTTTAATGTAGGGCTTTTTTATTGTTAATAATTCTTTATCTTAAAAGAGTACCGTCACATAAATAATACGATGAACGGTTCTAAACTAATATTATCATTTAAACAAAAGAATTAGTAAAATATAAATTTGGGGTAAAAACCTAGAAATGATTTGAAATGCCACGGGTTATTTTTTGTCTAGATTTCTACTACTATGTTTCAAAATGACATGTGGTCATATTCTTTATCCTGTTGGTTAGTACCCTTCCACTTGTTCAACCTTTAACTAACGCATTACTTTATTTTATTCCAGATAACCCGAAATCATAGTTCCTGATTTTAGAATCTTTTGAAGATAGCTAATGCTTTAATCTTAAATTCTAACCTTGACGATAACCCTATAAAATAAGGTTATATACATTTAAAAACATATTAGGAGATCTAAAATGAACAGAATTAATATATGAACAACCTATTTCATTTTGTTGGAAATATTAAATTATATTATCACATCCGCCAGTATAAAGGAAAAATCAAAAAGATACTAATTCGAAGTAGTAGAAAACTACGTTTATACTACCCATAATACAAAAAAAGCGTTCATAGTACAATGACTATGAACGCTTTAATATTACTTATTGTGGGCGATGAGAGACTCGAACTCCCGACCCCCTCGGTGTAAACGAGGTGCTCTGAACCAACTGAGCTAATCGCCCTTTTTTACTAAAACACTCCTGCTTTTCAGAAGCGACTGCAAAGATATATTTATCATTTCTTATGTGCAAGTTTTTAATGGAAAAAATTAAAATTTGTTTAAAGTCTTTTACTTTGAAAATATCTTTTGCAATCATGCTTTGATTAACCAATAGAGGTAGCCTTTGTTACTTTATACCTTATAAAAAACTGTCTTCTGTTATTTATTTAACTAAAAAATGAATATCCATATATATATATTTGTAGATTGTGTAGATAAAAATATTTCCTTCTTAATTACGAACCTAATCTAGTACTACCTGCTTCCATGAGAATTGTTTTTATTACATCACTGATCCTAAGCGTCTCATCCTGTAATCAAACAACAGAACGTTTAACTGGTTTTGATATACACGGTATTGATGTCTCGCATTATCAATTAGATATTGATTGGAAAATAGTAGCTGATCAAAAAATTACCTTTGCCTTTGTTAAAGCAAGTGAAGGAGAAACAATTTCTGATAATTTCTTTTGTAAAAATTGGAAAGAGATAAAAAATGCTGGAATTCGACGAGGTGCTTATCATTTTTTCCGGCCAAAAGCTTCTGTTCTTACTCAAGCACAAAATTTTATCGATAATGTTATTTTGGAAAAAGGAGACTTACCACCCGTTTTAGACGTAGAGGTATTAGATGGCGTTACTCCGGAGGAATTAGGTTTTAGCGTCAAAACTTGGTTAGAAATTATTGAAACGAAATACCAAATCCGTCCAATCATTTATACTAATCTAAAATTCTATAATGATCATTTAGCTGATTTTCTCTCCGAGTATCCTATTTGGATTGCTCGATATAATAGATTTTTTGAACCACTATTAATCAACGGACAAGAATGGATATTTTGGCAATATGGGAACCGAGGCCGTTTAGAGGGAATAAATGGTGATGTTGATTTTAATGTTTTTCAAGGTACAATAGAAGAGTTGAATGACCTTTGTTACACCCCTTAAAATTGTAGTTTTGTCCAATAAAAAAATTGCCAACAAATGTTTACTTCGTTGGCAATTCCTTTTTGTCTTGTATCTCATCTCAATTCCCATTATCCCAAATTCTACTAAATAATTATCTTCTCAAATTGTTTCCCTAATATTTTCGTAGGCGAAGCCTCCAACCAATCTTCCAAAATAGTCGCATAGATTTTTCTGAAATCCATTTGATAAATCAAATCACCTTTTTCCAATTTTTTCAAATCAGCAGCAGCATTATAGAATCCTTTTTTCTTTAAATTTCCTCCGATAAGAAAAACATTATTGGCAGTTCCATGGTCTGTTCCGCCACTTGCATTTTGTTGCACTCGTCTTCCGAATTCTGAAAAAGTCATAATCAACGTATCATCCAACAGTCCATTATTTTTTAAATCTTTAACAAATATACTCATCGCATCCGAGTAAGTTTTTAGTAACCGTGTTTGTTTATTTTTTTGTCCAACGTGAGTATCAAATCCACCGAGGTTGGCATAGTAAATTTTTATGTCGGCATCGGCAGTCATCAATTCTGCAATTTGTTTTAAGTCTTTTCCGAAAGCTCCTTTTGGATATTTTACTTTAGTTTTATGCAACTTTGATCTTTGATAAAGGTAGTCAACAGAGGCTTGAGTATCGACTAAAGTTTTATATAAATATTCCACATTTTCTTCGTGGTCATGCTCGTGATGATGGACGATGGATTGTAGAAATTTATTATCAGAAATTCTTTTTAATTGATTTGGATTGCCCATCGCAAAACCACTTTTTTCTATTCCTTTCAATGACAAACTTAAGGTGTCATCAACTTCCAAAGCATGATGTGGACTTTGACATCCCGAACATTTACTATCCAAATATCGACCTAACCAACCTGTACTTAAATATTCATTGCTATCGCTTGCGGTGTGCCAAATGTCCATCGAACGAAAATGCGAACGGTCAGGATTTGGATAACCAACGCTATTAATTATGCTCATCAATCCTTCGTCATACAATGATTCTAAACTTGCCATCGCCGGATTAAAACCTAAACTATCACTTACTTTTAGCACTTCATTAGCTTTGATCCCAAGGATTGGACGATTTTTGTAATACAAATCATTTTGATAGGGAATGATAGTATTCAGTCCGTCGTTGCCTCCTGAAAATTGGATGACAACTAAGTTTTTTCCCTCTCGACTTTTTGCGATGTTTGTTGAATTAACTCCTTTTAGAAATTGCGGAACCAATGCGGAAGTAGAGGCAATTGCGGAGGCTTTTATAAAATTACGTCTTTTCATTTTTTAAATTTTTATCGTAGCTATCGACTTTAGTCAGCAAAAAAAAGTCGTTGCACTTCTTTTTTTTAAGTTAGATGCGAAAAATTGGATTCTAAAAATGCGCTTTACTTTTATTTAAATATTTTTCTCAAAAAATCGCTATGCTCATTCTTGGCTGCCGACTGAAGTCGGCAAGCTACATTAACTGATATTCTGGCAAACTCATCATCCTCAAACACATCGTTTTCACCAAATCTTCTTTGTTATTTTTTATTATAAAATTTTCAAAAGTTGACTCCTTAAAATGCCCTTTTGTTTGCAAAATAAAATCGCCCATTTTATTCAGGAGCAATTTTTCATTTTCTCTTTTGAACAAATTATAAAATGGTGTAAAGTTCACCGAAGCTTGCACATTCCGTTTTTGTTTATTTTTTTTCTGGGCTTCGAATGCTTCTTCTATTTTTAAATTAAGTTCCGAATTTTGAAATAAAACATTCGCCAAATTCAATCGCAGCATCAATGTCGAATTATCAATCCAATTTTTCCCTCCTGCCCAACCTGCCACATTTGGTGGATGAAATAAAACTTGTCCCAATGCTTTTTCAATAAAAATTAAAGCGGCTGGATTTTTAAAATCGACTTCAAAAATTCGAATCATTCCTGCAATTAATTCAATTGGTGATTTAATTTTTACGCCTACATTTTTTTTTTCAAAAAACCATTTGCTTTCAAAAATCGCTCGCATCAATTTTTCAATATCATAATTAGAATCATAAAAAACGCGTGCGAGATATTTTACATTCTGTTCCTCAATTTTTTCATTGACAAAAAAACGATAAGCTTTCCTTGCAATGAATTCTGCCGTTTCTCTTTTTTCCAAAATCATATCAATAATATCATCACCATCCCATTTTCCTTTTTTTTCAAAAAATATTTTTTCTCCAAAATCATGTTGCCGTTTTTTAAAAACAAAATCACCTTTCAAATTTGATGACCAACCCGTGAATGCTCGTGCCGCTTCTTTCACATCTTTTTCAGAATAATTTCCTCGACCTATCGTAAATAATTCCATCAACTCTCTGGCAAAATTTTCATTCGGTTTTCGTTTTTTATTTTGCTGATTATTCAAAAACCGAATCATCGAACCGTCTTTGGCCATAGCTAAAACGAGTTCCTTAAAATTTCCTAAAGCATACCTTCTAATTGTATTTAATTGCTTCAATGCCCATTCGGGAACCTTGGACCTGCAAGCAAAATGTCCATGCCAAAACAAAATCATTTTCTCCAGTAAAGCACTTTCTTTAGGGTTGCCCGAACGCAAAATCCAATCAATATTATAAGTTTCGATTTTAATTTTATTTTGCCTCCTTTTTTCTTTTTTATCTAATTTTAAAATCATTAAAATATCTGAAGGTTCAATTCCTCTCTCGTTTTTTAAAATCTTTTTTTTGCTAAATTGATGTGCTTTCCTAAATAATTCATCAATGACTATTTGGGTCGAATGGTTCTTTTTGGTAAACCACTCCTTTGGACTCATTCCAAAACCACTTCGCCAATATAAATGTTGTAATCTCTGCTGTTTATTCATAATTCCGTTTTAATTTCCTTAAAGGAGGTGTATTAAATCAAGCTAAAACTAGTTGAACAATCCACTTCGTCATTTTTGGGTTCAATTTGTATTTGAACATAATTTTCTGGAGAAAAAGTTTTTTCAAAGATTGGACATTAATCATAACTGAAAGTTTAAAGACATTCAGAATCTTAACTTTTTTTAACAAAAAAATAGAATCGTGTATCTTTACAGAAAACAAACAATTCCAAATTTTATAATCATTCAAATACATTAAAAAAATATGTTAAAAAAAATAATCGCAATAAAATCTATCCTAGGTATTATAATTGTCATTTTATTTTTAGCAAGTTGTACCTCTGAAATCTCAGAATCTAACACAACCTCAGATATCAATATTGCTATCAAAAACTCAAGTAAAATTATTAATGATTCTCTCATAATTAATAAAATTACACCCAATAAAAAACCTTCAGTTCGTATCGGAACTGCTCCTATTAGATTAGCAACTCAAGAAAAATTAAATCTTATGCATGAAAAATTGATGAATCAAATGGAGACCGGTTTTATTAAAAAGAATGTAGTTGCTTATGCAAAAGAAGCAGAGTTATACATGAGCATTTATGGTGACTCCTTGGCTGCAGAACATCTTTTTAATGCGGCTGATTTGTATCGAGGAATTGGTGATTTTACCAAAGCTTTGGACACTTGGTACATTGTGTATAAAAGTTATGATCGTGATGGACATCCAAAAGCACCTCATGCAATGTTTCAATGTGGATTCACTTACGATAGCATTTTAAATAATAAATATTTAGCGAAAACATTGTATAAAATGTTTTTGAAAAGGTATCCAGATCATGCCTTAGCAAAAGATGCGACGTTACTCTTAGCCAACATGGACAAATCACCAGAAGACTTAATCAAAGAATTTCAAAAGAAGAATAAGCAATAAAAATTATGAAAAGTTTAAAGGAATCCATCGTGCAATAAAGCTCAACAAATCTTATCTTGCAATTAATTTTTTGGAATATTATTTTATATAAAGATATAATTATGCGTTTTACAATTATTTTACTATTCATCCTTTCTTGTTTCCAAATTCAGGCACAAAAAGGAATTAACTTTTTCCATGGAACCTGGGAGGAAGCACTTGCCGAAGCAAAAGCAAAAGACAAATTAATTTTTGTAGATGCTTATGCTGTTTGGTGTGGCCCGTGTAAAAGAATGGCTAAAAATGTTTTTACGGATAAAAAAGTGGGAGAATTTTATAATGAGAATTTTATCAATATGAAAATTGATATGGAGAAAAAAATGGGTCGTTCTTTTGGGAGAACTTATCCCGTTTCAGCCTTTCCAACTTTGATGTATATTGATTATAATGGAGAGTTAGTTCACAAAGTGAAAGGTGGACAACAAATTGATCCTTTTATCAAATTAGGAAAATTTGCCTTAGGCAAAGTTGACTTTAGCAAAGACTTTAAAGTAGCTTACGAAAAAGGAGATCGCAGTCCCGAACTCGTTTATAATTATGTGAAAGCATTGAACAAAGCTGGTAAATCAACTTTGAAAATATCCAACGAATATGTTCGTTCACAAAACGATTTGACGACTGATCAAAATTTAAAGTTCCTTTTAGAAGCTGCGACTCATGCTGATTCACGTATTTTTGATTTAATGATTGAAAACAAAAGTGCAATTGAAAAATTAACTTCAAAACAAGATGTAAAAAATAAAATTGAGAAAGCTTGCTTTAAAAGTGCAAAGAAAGCAGTCGAATATCAAAATGCAGACTTGCATAAAGATGCTTTGAAAAAAATGAAAAAATATGTTCCAGAAAAAGCTGCGCAATTTGCAGTTTATGCAGAAATGGAATTTTGCTTGGCTTGTGGTGATGGGAAAAAGTATTTAAAAGCTTGTGAAAAGTATGCAAAAAAAGAAGCTAAAAATAACCCTGAAAAATTGAATGATTTAGCTTTAGCCATTTTTCAAAATTTTCCAGAAGATACTGGAGCTCTAAAAAAAGCCGAGAAGTATGCGAAAAAGGCAACTGAAAAAGGAACTGAATATAATTATTTCTTAACATACGCAACTATCCTACTAGAAAATGGTAAGAAGCAAGATGCATTAATAATGGCTAATAAATCTCTTGATTTAGCTAAAGGAAAAAGGAGTGCAGAAGGAAATGTTATGCGACTAATCCGTAAAATTGAACGTAGCTAATTTTGTAATTTGTGGTTCGATTTTTTTCGGATCACAAATTATAAAACTAGATCAACACATATCAAAATTTAAAAATCCCATATTAGAACATTATGAAGAAATTTACACTTTTCATTCTACCCTTTTTATTTCTCTTCAATCATATTTTCGCTCAAAAAGAAGGTATTAAATTTACTCAACAAAACTGGAATCAAGTTATCATTCAAGCTGCCAAAGAGGATAAAATTATCTTTATTGATGCATATACTGATTGGTGTCAACCTTGTAAAAAAATGGACAAGCAAGTTTTTCCACAAAAATTGGTGGGTGATTTTTATAACAAATACTTCATAAATATTAAGTTGAATATGGAAAAAGGAATTGGAAAAGAATTGAAAGAAAAATATGGCGTATTCTTTTTTCCAACGTTCCTTTTTTTGACTGCAGACGGAACTATTGTCCATAGAATTGCAGGTTATCAGTCTGTTCCAAAGCTATTAGAATTAGGTAAAACAGCTATCGATCCTAACAAGAGACTTTCAGCTTTTGAGAAGAGGTTTGAAAATGGGGACCGTAATCCAAAGTTTTTAATGCAATATACTGATGTGCGAAAAGCTACAATGGATGGCACACATAATGCTATTGCTGAGATATATTTATCTACTCAAAACGATTGGACTACAAAGAAAAACTTGAGATTCATTTTTAAACAAGTAGACGATACTAACTCAAAATTATTTAATTATATTTTAGAAAATAGAACCCTTTTTGAAAAAACATTTAAGGCATCAAAAGTCGCTGGAAAAATTGAAAATTTGATTTATCAAAAAGTTTACGATGAGGAAGGAAATGCCTCACTAGAAGAATTAGATTTATTATTTAACAAAGTATATGAACCAAAAGTCGCTGAGCAAGCTTCCTCTAGATTTAAGCTAAATTATTATTTGGAAAAAAGATCAAGTGAGAAATACGCAAAAGAAGCGGTAAAATATTATGAAAAATTCCCTCCCAGAGATCCAAGCGAATTGAGTGATGTAGCTTATAATTTCTATGAATTAGATGTGAGTAACAAAAAAATGTTAAAAAAAGCCCTAAAATGGACGAAGAATACAGTAAAAACAGATGCTAGTTTATTTAGTTATGAAGCGATGGCTGCAGTTTATTATAAATTAAAGAAAAAGCGAAAAGCAAGAAATGCTATTAATCAAGCAATTGATTTTGCAAAAAAAATGAAAGAGGATTATTCTGAAACTCAAAAGTTATTGGATAAAATCAAAAAAATGTAAATTTTAGATAACCATTTTCAAAAAAAGGGTTTCTGTTCAATGAACAGGAACCCTTTTTCTTTTGTCGCAAAAACAAAAAGCCCATCCAAAATTAATTGAATGAGCTTTTTTGAGGTCGCGGACGGATTCGAACCGCCGTACATGGATTTGCAATCCACTGCCTAGCCACTCGGCCACGCGACCATTTTTTATTAGTTTTAAAATCCACGTTCGGATTTTTTCGATTGCAAATATATAATAATTTTTATAACCATGCAGAATTATCTATATGAAACGGAAAAAAAATATTTTTGTTGGTTTTTTTTTAAAAAAATGTCTTAACAACCTTAACGTACGAGATACAATTACTATATTGAAAATAAATATTTCAAAATTAAACGAAAATAGAAACCTAATATGACATTAATATCATTTTTAGCCTTTACGATTCTGGTCGCTGCCATATCTTATTACTATACCAGTAATGATACCAATAAAACATCTGATGATTATTTTCTAGGAGGACGAAGTTTAACTGCTGGAGTTATTGCTGGATCATTACTATTGACTAATTTATCAACAGAGCAATTAATTGGTTTGAATGGGTCAGCATTTACTGAAGGTATCTTAGTGATGTGCTGGGAAACACTTGCTGCTATTGCTATGGTTGTAACAGCATTATTTCTTTTACCTCGATATTTAAAAGGGGGGCTAACTACTGTTCCTCAGTTTCTTGAATCTAGGTATGATACCAAGACTAAAACAATTGCTTCAGCTTTGTTTCTATCTGGATATGTTGTGGTTTTATTACCGATTGTACTTTATTCAGGAGCTTTAGCTTTTGTATCCATGTTTAACATACCAGAACAATTAGGTATCTCTCATACAGCTGCTCTTTGGCTTTGTGTTTGGGGAATAGGAATTATTGGATCTATCTATGCTGTTTTTGGAGGATTAAAAGCAGTTGCTATATCTGATTCAATTAATGCCATAGGATTATTGATTGGAGGACTAATGATTCCAATTCTCGGTTTACTTCATATTGGAGATGGATCAATTGTAACAGGTGTAGACAACTTATATCAATTTGATCCTTCCAAGTTTAATGCAATTGGTGATTCTTCTGCCTCTGTTCCTTTCGCTACTATTTTTACAGGGATGATGTTGGTTCAACTATTTTATTGGGGTACAAATCAAGCAATTATCCAACGAGCACTTGCCGCAAAAGACTTAAAAGAAGGTCAAAAGGGATTATTACTAGCTGCAGGGGTAAAAATATTAGGTCCTTTAATTTTAGTACTTCCAGGTATGATTGCCTTCTATTTATTTAAAGGCCAATTAGATACTCCAGATCAAGCTTACCCTGAATTAGTGAAAGCTGTTTTACCTGCACCTTTAGTTGGTTTTTTTGCAGCAGTAATCTTTGGTGCAATCATGAGTTCATTTAATAGTGCCTTAAATAGTTCAGTTACTTTATTTGGTTTAGATATTTATAAAGAACATATTAACAAAGATGCCTCTGATGAAACAGTAATAAAATATGGGAAACAGTTTGGGCTTTTATTAGCTTTCTTAGCCATGTTTATTGCGCCATTTATTGCAAATGCACCAGATGGTCTATTTGGTTATTTACAAGAAATAAATGGATGTTATAGTATTCCTATTTTAACCATAATCGTTGTGGGTTATTTAACCAAACGAGTTCCAGCAATCGCTGCAAAAGTTGCCATTATTTTAGGTGCTGTCCTTTATGCTATTAGTCAATTCATCCTAAAACCTTATGTTTTTGGAGACGAAAGTTACCCTAATTTTCTTCATGTTATGGCGATTCTTTTTGTAATGAATATTATTATCATGTTAATTATCGGTCAACTAAAACCAAGAACAACCGACTTCGAATTAGCATACAGTGAAGAAGTTGATATTACTCCTTACAAATATGTCAAGCAAGTAAGTTTGGTCATTTTGATAATTGTAGTTTCGTCGTATGTTTACTTCTCTTAATTTTTGATTTAGAATAAAAAAATGGGACTTTTGATAAAATTTTATTGGAAGTCCCATTTTTTATTTCACACTAAATCAATCATTTAAAATGAAATTAACTAAACTGATATTCTTTTCCCTTCTTTTTCTTTTCGCACAATTTGCCAATGCCCAAGTTGCCGACCTTTCCAAAATTGAAAAATATATCAAAAAAAAATTACCTAATGCTACGGTTAAAAAACTGGAAGCAAAAGATCATTTTAAAGAAGTGTATGAAATAAAGTTCAAACAATATTTAGATCATAATAATCCCAAAGCAGGAACATTTGAACATCGCATTTTTCTTTCTCATGTTGATAAAAAGAAACCAATGCTTTTCGTTACGGAAGGTTATGCTGGTCGTCAGCGAACTTATGAATTATCAAAAATTTTAAATTCCAATCAAATCATCGTCGAATATCGTTTTAATGGAGCTTCTCGCCCAAAAAACATTCAATGGCAATACCTCACAAACGATCAAGCCATGGAAGATTTACATAGAATCAGAAAATTGTTTAAGAAATTTTATAAAAAAGAATGGGTAAGCACAGGGATCAGTAAAGGAGGAACAACCACTCTAATTTACAAAAGTAAGTATCCAAAAGATGTCTGTGTTGCAGTTCCTTACGTTGCTCCTTTAGCATTTGCACAGGAAGATACTCGAACTGATGAACATCAGAAAATAATCGGAACAGAAGAATGTCGAAATAAATTAGTTGCTCTACAAAGAAATATATTGGAACGCAGAGCTGAATTAATTCCAATGATTGAAAATTATTCTACTGAAAAAACGCAAACATTTTCGATTGGAACTGAAGCAGTTTTAGAATATGCTGCGTTGGAGTTACCTTTTGCTTTTTGGCAATGGGGAGGTGATTGTGAAAAAATTCCAACATCAGAATCAAGTGCAAAAGAGATCTTCGATTACATCGAAAAAACTGTAAGTTGGGGGTTTTATTCGGATGCATCAATTGAATATTTCTCACCGGCATTTTATCAATTTATGACAGAGCTAGGTTATTATGGTTTCCCAACGGAGAATGTCAAAGACTTACTTCAGGTAGTTAAAAATCCTACAAATCGACTTTTTGGACCAAAAGATGTGGACTTAACTTACAAGCCATATTTGCAAGACGTAAATGACTTTTTGATGAAAAAGGGAAATCGGGTACTTTACATTTATGGTGAAATTGATACTTGGACAGCATGCGGAGTTACGCCAAATCCAAAAACGGATGCCTTAAGAATGACTTTAAAAGGAGGTCCACATACGACTCGAATTAAGAATTTTTCCAAAGAAGACCAACAGAAGATTTATGATCAATTAGATAAATGGTTGAAGGCAAAGGTGACTCCGTTGAGTAATTAATAAAAAACATGAGTTATAATATTCTAGTCCATGAGAAGTACTCTCTGAGAAATGAAGCAGATTGGGTGCAGCAAAGAATGTGAGTACGTGTGCTTGCAAGGAGTTAGGCATTTTTTTCGCCAAGAATTTTTAGTTACTTTTTTTCGAATGAAAAAAGTAACACGCACCACAAAAAACATCAATAATACTATTAAATAAGAGAACAGTAATAAAAAGACTCAAAGACCATTTATCAAAAAAGCATAATTTTTAGTTAAAAAAAAGGTGTTAGCCCAAACGGACTAACACCTTTAATTTTTAATCGAATTTAGTTTCTACAAATCAAATTTAATCCCTTGCGCCAAAGGCAGCTCACTACTATAATTAATCGTATTCGTCTGTCGTCTCATGTAAGCTTTCCAAGCATCAGAACCACTTTCACGTCCTCCACCAGTTTCTTTTTCCCCACCAAAAGCACCACCGATTTCAGCACCACTTGTTCCAATATTTACATTTGCAATTCCACAATCAGAACCTGAAGTAGAAAGGAATTGCTCTGCTTCTTTTACTGAGTCAGTAATAATCGCAGATGATAAACCTTGAGGAACATTATTTTGCATTGCAATTGCTTCATCCAATGTTTTATATTTCATAATATATAAAACTGGTGCAAATGTTTCATGCTGAACAATTTCAAAATGGTTTTCCACCTCTGCAATTGCAGGTTTTACATAACAACCACTTTTGTATTCTTTTCCTTCTAAAACACCTCCAGCAACTATTATTTTTCCACCTTCTTCTTTCACTCTTCTCAATGTTTCAGAATATGCTTCTACGGCATCAGTGTCAATTAAAGGACCAACATGATTTTTAGCACTTAAAGGATTTCCAATCTTAATTTGCTTGTACGCTTTCTTAAGTTTATTTTTTACGGTATCATAAACACTTTCGTGAATAATCAATCGTCGAGTAGAAGTACATCTTTGTCCAGCTGTACCAACTGCTCCAAAAACAGCACCTGGCAATACTATATTCATATCCGCACTTGGTGTAATTATTATAGCATTGTTTCCACCTAATTCCAAAATCGTTCTACCCAATCGACCTGCAACTTCTGCGTTGACAATTTTTCCCATTCGAGTACTTCCCGTTGCAGAAATCAAAGGAACTCTTTTATCCTTTGTCAAATATTCTCCCACTTTATAATCTCCATTAATCAAGCAAGAAACTCCTTCAGGAACTTTATTTGCTTTAAAAACTTTTTGTAAAATGTTCTGACAAGCCACTCCACACATTGGTGCTTTCTCTGATGGCTTCCAGATACAAACATCTCCACAAACTAACGCCAACATCGAATTCCATGACCAAACGGCAACAGGAAAATTGAATGCTGAAATAATTCCAACGAGACCAAGTGAATGCCATTGTTCATACATTCTATGATTCGGTCGTTCTGAGTCCATTGTCAACCCATATAATTGTCTAGACAAACCAACTGCAAAGTCACAAATGTCAATCATCTCTTGCACTTCTCCGTAACCTTCCTGAAGACTTTTTCCCATTTCATAAGAAACCAATTTTCCAAGAGAATCCTTGTTTGCTCTAAGTGCTTCTCCGTATTGTCTAACAATTTCTCCTCTTTTTGGAGAAGGCATGGTTCTCCATTTAGTATATGCTTTTTGCGAGACTTTTACTACTCGCTCATAATCAGCTTTTGTTGTTACCCCAACACTACCAATATATGCTCCATCTACTGGAGAATAAGATTCAATATATTCTTTTGAAGCATAAGATTTTTGTCCTGTGCTTGTTCCGTTATTTTTGGCTTTAAGACCTAGTTTTTTTAAAAAATCTTTTTTCATTTTTTTTATTTTAAAATTTCTCATCGATCTTGAGAAATTACACTTTGGTTAGGTAATTATTAATTTGCCTGCAAAATTAGAAAAATTTTACATGAAAAAAACTTTGTGAATAATATTAAAAAAAGGTACGATAAGAAATAGTCTTTTAAAATAATTAATTCCTTAAATTTATGATAATGGAAAAAACTTCAATAGGTTCAACTTCTATCTTTTTACTGAAATAGTCTTTTAGTAAAACTTTATTCTTCATTAGTAAAACTCTTCTTCTCATTTAAGTTTTTTTAAGGCAAAACCAACTGCTTTGAAAATGCTTTTTTTTCAATAGAATTTGTAATTTCGCGTCCGGAATTTATTACTTACTTTTTATATTTTAAATAAAAAACCCATAATGAAGTTAGATGACTTAGTAGCCGTAAGTGGAATGTCAGGCGTATTCAAATTAGCAGCTAATAGAACTAATGGCCTAATTATAGAAGATTTGGACAATGGTAAAAGAAAATTTGCCCCAGCAAGAAAACATCAATTCACTCCCTTAGCTAGCATTGGGATCTTCACCCTTGATGATTCGACTGAATTAAAAATAATATTTAGAACAATGGTTGAACAAATGGAGTCAAATCCTATTCCTTCATCCAATAGTTCTTCTACTGAATTACATATATATTTTAGAAAAATTTTATCAGATTACGATGAGGATAAAGTCCATACAAGCGATATAAAGAAAGTAATCAAATGGTTCAATTTCTTGAATGAGAGATCATTAATCGATATGAAAGATGAATCAGAAGAAACCTCAGATAAATCTGAGGAAGAGGAATAAAAGAATGATGAATGATGAATGATATTTTATTATTCATCATTCTTTTAATTCTTTTGTTTAAAACAGCCCTTTGTATTAAAGATCATTAAGATTTGCCAAATGAACTGAAAATCACAGTATGGTCTAGAATGAAACCATATTAACATAAATTAGTGTGAAGTATAAAATATGTGGGCAATATATATACAATCAAAAATAATTAATTAAATATGTGTTCACGGTTTAATAAAATATTATGTACAAAGGAAAGAAAGTGATTGTCGTTTTACCTGCATATAATGCAGCTTTAACTTTAGAAAAAACTTACAATGAAATTCCTTTTCCTTTAGTGGATGAGGTGATTTTATGTGATGATGCCAGCAAGGATAATACTTCAGAATTAGGTCGAAAGATTGGTATTCAACACATCATTCGCCACGAGACAAACAAAGGGTACGGAGGTAATCAAAAATCACTCTATAATAAAGCTTTGGAACTTGGTGGTGATATTGTAATCATGCTTCATCCTGATTATCAGTACACTCCTATGTTAATTCCTGCGATGGTAAACATTATTGGAGATGATTTATACCCTGTTGTTTTGGGCTCAAGAATTTTAGGGAAAGGAGCATTGAAAGGAGGAATGCCTATGTACAAATATATCGCAAATCGATTGTTAACTTTCACCCAAAACATGTTAGTTAACTATAAACTATCTGAATACCATACTGGCTATAGATCATTCAGTCGAGATGTTTTGGAAGGAATAAATTTTAATGCAAACGATGATGACTTTGTATTTGATAATGAGATGTTGTCTCAAATAATTTATGCTGGTTATGATATTGCAGAAGTGACTTGTCCGACAAAATATTTTGATGAAGCATCATCAATTAACTTCCAAAGAAGTGCAAAATATGGCATTGGAGTTTTGAGAGTTTCTGTAGGACATTTTCTCCAAAGAATGGGACTTGTTAAAATGGAAATGTATAAAGAACCCAAAAAAATTAAATAGAGTTTCCCTTTGTTTAATTGATCTTTTGTAAAATTTAATCTAGGATTTTGACTCTTGCTCGATAAGAGCAAATACCTTTCTACCAGAATAAATTTTAGCTAAAACTAGGGCATAAGTGAGCGTGGCAGTCATAATCAGATTTCAATTTTAATATGGTAGGAAAGATCAATCTCTATTAAACTGAAATAAAATTAATGTTAAATTGGCATTACTTCTTAGCATATATTTAACCTTAAATGTAATATGCCCACAAATCTAAATATTAACCAACAAGAATTAAAATCTTACTTGGATTCTTGTGTCAAAAAATTTAATAGCCCAAATTTTATCGAAAACGATCCCATTTCAATTCCTCATCAATTCTCTAAAAAACAAGACATTGAAATAATGGGTTTTTGGGTTTCTATGCTAGCATGGGGACAACGAAAAACGATTATTAATAAAGCAAATGAATTGATTCAGTTAATGGATGGAGCTCCTTTCGATTATATTATAAATCATGAAGAAAAAGATCGAAAAGCTTTTTTGAATTTCAAGCACCGTACCTTTCAATCAATTGACACACTTTATTTTTTAACATTTTTTCAAAATTTTTACAAAAAAAACAAATCACTTGAAAATGCATTTTCTAATCATATTTCTACTACAAGTGAGAATGTGGAAGCTGCGCTAAAAGGTTTTCATGAACAGTTTTTTTCTCTTCCTAATGCCCCTAATCGAACTCGAAAACATGTTTCTACACCTATTCGAAATTCTGCTTGCAAACGATTGAATATGTTTCTTCGGTGGATGGTTAGGGAAGATACGAATGGAGTTGATTTTGGAATTTGGAAAAAAATAAAACCAGCACAACTATTAATTCCTTTAGATGTGCACGTAGATCGTGTAGCAAGAAGATTAAATCTTTTGGAACGCAAACAGACTGACTGGAAATCAGTAATTGAGTTGACTAATAAATTAAAACATTTTGATGCAAAAGACCCTGTAAAGTATGATTTTGCTTTGTTCGGAATTGGAGTTTTAGAAAAAGATCAATTTGCATAGGGTTTTATTTCATTTCATATTCCACTCTCAAGAAATCATTTAATTGTTGGATATCTACCACACCAATTAAATTTTCATTTTCAAACACAGGTAGTATTCGTAATTCTTGGCTCATCAATTTTTTATAAAAAATATGCAGTGTATCACTTGGATATACAACCTCTTCGACAGGCGAGATAAACTCCTCTACAATATGTTTCTTATGTGAACTAGTTGGAATACTTTTCGCCATTTCCAAAATTTCCGGCTGAGAAAAAACGCCAGCAATTGTTCCATCCTCGTTCTTTACTAAAAAATCTTTTTCCAATCCTGTTTTCAATGCCTCTAAGGCATAAGCAATATGATCGTTTTTATTGAAAATATTTATTGGTTGACGGATCAATTCTAAGATTGAATGTCTTTTTAAAATCTCTTCAAATTCTACTATTCGATACTCCTGCCTAGCCATAAAAAACATAAATGCGCTCGACAATATAAATAGTGGAATCAAGTAAAATGACATACGAGGTGGCACTAAAAAACAAGCTAAACCGACCAATAAAACTGCTATTCCCTGCCCTAAATATGTAGTAATTAAGGTGGCTCGTCGTCTCCCCAAACTTGGAGAAAGTAATGATCTAAAGATTCTCCCTCCATCCATCGGAAAAGCGGGAATCAAATTAAAGAATGACAAAAAAATATTGATTATTAAGAATAAGGTGACAAAATTTTCAGGATTTCCAAATACTAGTCTAGACGCTCCTAGATTGGAAAGGTCAATACTAGAGGTCATCCAACCATATCCTCCAAAAATACCAGCTAATAAAATATTTACCAAAGGCCCAGCAAATGCAACTACTGATTCATCAATTGGTTTCTCCGGTAATCCATCCAATCGAGCAACTCCACCCAATGGGGAAAGAATAATATCTTTGGTTCGAACACCATATCTTTTAGCGGAAAAAGCGTGCCCTAATTCATGTAAAACCACACAAACAAAAACGCCAATCATTAAAACTGCAAACCAACCTACACTTTCCCAATTCATTCCACTTCGCCTACCTTCAATCGCCACCCAACCCAACATCACAACAAATGTCCAATGTAGTCTAACTGGGATACCAGCAATTTTAGCGATTTGGAATGCTCCTTTCAAAGAATGAGTTTTAAATGATTTAATTTCTATTTAAACGTGAAATATTTACTTTTGGTTGTTGAAGGGTAATAAACTTCATCAAAATATCTCTAAAATATAACTCTTTAAAACAATGTAATCCCATTCTTTATAGATTCGTTATTGTTTTTTAAAAAATTAAGTTTTTCTAATTTTAGTTGAAAACTATCAATTTTGTCCACAAAAACCATTTACCAAATGAACTACTACTTACACCTATTTAGCCAAATCTAACTTTGTACTTTCAGGTTACCTTAAAAGCAAATGCACCTGAAGATATTCCATACCTTTCCTTGACTTTTCCAACCTTCAAACCAAAGAAATAAATTGTTGAATTATTATTATTCAAATCAATAACCTTTGTTTTAATCAAAATTTCAGAATTATAATTTACCATAACTAGAAAATGAGCATAAATTGTGGAGTCTTTTAGTTTGTCGTATTTAAAATTTAGGTTTCGTTCCTAAATTCCATATTGGTTTTTTAAAATCAATTTTGTCATTAACGTTTAATGAGGCTAATTCTACATATGCTCTTATTTTATAACTTGAATTAATTAGATCTTAACAATCTATTTTTTTAAAATATTATTCTAGTTTTAAAATAGCTTGAGTCAATACATAATCATCTGTATTATATATCTTCTATTTTTAACTTTACACTACGATTTTCACTTTTTAATTATACTTAATTTCTTCGTTTTAAACTTGTTTGAGACCTTGCATAAACTGTAAATATGATAATTGAATTTTTCACAATTTCATCTGCGTTTGGAGAATACTAACTCCAAAATTAAAATATTTTAAAAAAAGGAAAGAACTATAAATTAAGACATAAAATATTACTGATAACTTCTTTATTTTAAATATTTGTTGAAATTCTACATTATTTTCTTTTACTGAAGATTACTTTTTCCTAAAAAACTAAAAAGGCAACAACTCAATCGAGTCATTGCCTTTTTAGTTTTTTACAAAAGAGAGGTTAAACCTTTACTGCAGCTCCCAAAATTGGAGCATATAAATTTCCTTTTTTGATAATCTCCCTCGAAATCACTACTCGTTGAATCTCCGAAGTCCCTTCATAAATCTGAGTAATTTTCGCATCTCTCATTAATCGTTCCACATGATATTCTTTTACAAAACCATATCCACCATGTATTTGTACAGCCTCTACAGTATGTTTCATCGCAACTTCTGAAGCAAATACTTTGGCCATTGCAGCAGACATCGTATAATCCATTTTCTCATCTTTCATCCATGCCGCTCGATGAACCATCATTCGTGCTGCATCAATTTCAGTTGCCATATCCGCTAACTTAAATGCAATTGCTTGGTGCTGATTAATTGGCTTCCCAAATGCAGCTCGATCATGTGAGTAAGCAACCGCCAACTCATACGCACCTGCTGCAATTCCAACAGCTTGAGATGCTATTCCAATTCTTCCGCCAGTCAAGACTCTCATCGCAAATTTGAAACCGAATCCATCTTCTCCAATTCTATTTTCTTTTGGTACCTTTACATCGGTGTACATGATCGTGTGAGTGTCTGAAGATCGAATTCCTAATTTGTCTTCTTTCGCCCCAATTCCTACACCATCCCAATCTGTTTCAACGATAAATGCATTAATTCCTCTGTGCCCTTTTTCTCTATCTGTTTGAGCAATCACCAAATGGATTTTTGATGTACCTCCGTTTGTAATCCAGTTTTTAGTTCCATTCAATAGGTAATGATCGCCCATATCAATTGCAGTAGTTTGTTGACTTGTTGCATCACTTCCCGCCTCAGGCTCTGAGAGACAAAATGCACCAATCCATTCTCCAACTGCTAACTTAGTCAGGTATTTTTGCTTTTGATCTTCCGATCCAAAAGTTTCTAGGCCCCAACAAACTAAAGAATTATTTACAGACATTGCAACAGAACAGGAATTGTCAATTTTTGATATCTCCTCCATTGCCAAACAGTATGAAATTGTATCCATTCCGCCGCCGCCATATTCGGGAGAAACCATCATACCCATAAAACCCAGATCACCCATCATCTTAATTTGCTCTAAAGCATAAATCATTTTGGAGTCTCTTTCAATAACTCCTGGCTTTAGTTCTTTTTGAGCAAAATCTCTTGCAGCTTCTTGAACTGCAAAATGTTCTTCGGTTAATTCAAAATTCATACGAGTGGATTTTTTATGGTTCAATTTATGGTGTAGTCCAATATTGCAAAAGTAGCGAATTTTCGCAAATGATGCTTGAATAACATAAACTGTTTTTCTACAAAAAGTTTCGATTCCTCTTTTCTTGAACTAGTTTAATAATTGGACTACGAATGAGTTATTAAACGTCAAAAGTTATTTCTAATTCTGCAGTTGTCGGATGAGATTGACAAGTCAAAATAAAACCTTCCTCAATTTCATCATCATCCAAAGCATAACAAGCTTCCATCTCTACTTTTCCTTTGATAATTTTTGCCATACAAGTCGAGCAAGAACCTGAGCAACAAGAATAGGGTGGTTCATGTTTTAAATCTAACAACGTATCCAAAATTGATTTCCCTTTTTTCACTTCAGCTTCAATAAGCTCGCCATCAAGGTGAACTATCAATTTTGCCTTATCGACTGGTGCAGCAACTCCTGAGTGAGTGGTACTTTCATTACCAGAGATATTTGAGGTAAATCTTTCAGAATGAACAACATTTTTATTAATACCCATTTCTATTAGTGTATTTTCCACATCATCAATCATTCCTCCTGGACCGCAAACAAAATAATGTGCCTCCTTACTTCGAGTTGGATTATCTAATAGAAATTTCTTAACACTCAACTTATCCACTCGACCAACTTCTCCCTGCCAGGACATTTTTGATTTTTTAAACAACCCTCCTAATCCTCCTATTTTTTGCTTCTTTGGCTGACTTAAAGTGTGACATACAATGAATTGATTTTGATACTTTTGCACCATTTTATCCAACTGATATTTAAAAATAATCGATTCTTCATTCCTATTTCCATAAAGAAGAAATACCGTTGAAAGTGGTTCTTTTTCCAAAATGGTTTTTCCTATTGACATCAAAGGCGTAATTCCACTCCCTGCTCCAAATAAATAAAATGTTCTATTTTTTTCTTCATCCAACTGCAAGGTAAATCTTCCCTGTGGAACCATGACATCTACCATAGCGCCTGATTCTAAGTTATTACAAATATGATTGGATACGATTCCTTTATCTACTTTTTTGACGGTAACAGTAATTCCATTTTCTAACGGACTACTAGACATCGAATATGCTCGACGTTCTTCTTTTCCATTTATTTGAAATTTCAAAGTTAAATATTGACCATGTGTATAATCAAACTTATCTTCTAATTCAGTCGGAATTTCAAAAGTAATCGACGATGCATCACTAATCTCAGGAGTGATTTTAATTACTTTTAAACTATGAAATTGAGTACTCATCTTATTATTTATTTATTTCATTTTTTATTAAAAATAGTGGCGCAAAGGTAACAAACCTAAAACCTTAATTGATAACCTTTTTGTCGCATTATGGTTTAAAATTTGTATTTTTAATCAGTATAATTTCATTACAAACATTGATTAAAATTATGAATTGGAAAGATTCAAAATATTTATTGGCTTATCTTGCCCCGCTTTCGACCTTTGCAGCTATATATGTTCAAGGTTATTGGTCATTTGCAACTGTCATCTTAGCATTTGCCATTATCCCGCTTTTAGACCATTTTTATTCTTCCTCGGAAAAAAATTTAACCGAACAAGAGGAAGGCTCAAAATTATCTACAATCATTTTTGATTGGTTACTATATTCAAATATTCCAATACTTTGGGGACTGATTTGGTTTTTCTTTAGCACTATATCTGCAGGAGGTTTGGAAACTTTTGAGATGGTCGGAATGACTTGGAGTATCGGAATCATTGTATCAACTATCGGAATTAATGTTGCTCATGAATTGGGTCATCGAGTTAAAAAATCAGAACAGTTGATGTCTAAATCATTATTACTTTCCGCTTTGTACATGCATTTTTTCATTGAACATAATAAAGGTCATCATAAAAATATTGCAACTGATGAAGATCCGGCATCATCTCGATTGAATGAAAATTTATATGCCTTCTGGGTTCGATCTACTATCGGAGGTTATAAAAGTGCATGGTCTTTAGAAACTGCGAAATTAAAAAAACAAGGCGTCTCTTTTTTCTCTTTTAAAAATGAAATGCTTGTTTTTCAATTAGTCCAAGTGACTTATTTGGTTTTTGTTGGTTTATATTTTGGATGGTTTGTTGTCCCTTTTGCCATCATCATTGCTATCACGGGATTCCTTTTATTGGAGACCGTTAATTATATTGAACACTATGGATTGCGTAGAAAAAAATTAGCATCAGGTCGATACGAAAATGTAACCATTCAGCACTCTTGGAACTCAAATCACGAAATGGGCAGAATATTTTTATATGAATTGACGAGACACTCTGATCATCATTTCAAATCAACTCGAAAATTCCAAGTACTTCGGCACTTTGATGACAGCCCGCAATTACCCTATGGCTATCCAGGTTCAATGTTAATCTCCTTTTTACCCCCACTTTGGTTTAAATTAATGAATGATAAAGTTCCTTCCGCTTTAACCTAGATTAAGAATAAATAGATGTTATTATTTAAAAAATTCAAGTCAGTAATTATAATATTGATTACTAGTTTGAATTTTTTAATTTTGTTTTTTAATTTTTAGAAAAAACTATATGAGTCAAAAACTTTCCATTGTTATTCCTGCATACAACGAAGCACCGACTATTCATTATATATTGGATAAAATCAAGGCTGTTCAATTAATTGGTGATTTAAAAAAAGAAATTATCATAGTCAATGATTTTTCTACCGATGACACAGAACGAGCAATTTTACGATATTCAGAAGCTAATCCTGAAATGAATATTCAATATTCAAAACATGAAGTCAACAAAGGAAAAGGTGCCGCCTTACATACAGGTATCAAAAATGCCACAGGTGACTTTTTGATTATTCAAGATGCGGATTTGGAATACGACCCTGAGGAGTATAACATTTTATTGAAACCAATGTTAAATGATGTTGCTGATGTCGTCTATGGCTCAAGGTTTATTGGAGGAAAACCACATCGAATTTTATTTTATTGGCATTCGATAGGAAATAAATGGTTGACTAACTTGTCGAATATGATGACCAATCTAAATTTGACAGATATGGAAACTTGCTATAAATTATTTAAAACAGAAATGGTGCAAAGTTTAAATTTGAAAGAAAATCGTTTTGGTTTCGAACCAGAAGTTACCGGCAAAATTTCTCGAATCCCGAAAGTTAGAATTTATGAAGTGGGAATTTCTTATTATGGAAGATCCTACGAAGATGGGAAAAAAATTGGTTGGCGAGATGGCTTCCGTGCAATTTATTGTATTTTAAAATATAATACCTTCTGGAAAAAATAATTCAATTACCCGAACATAATTTTATAAAATTACCCGAACCATCAAGACTATTCCAAAAATCACAAATGCTACTCCCGAAATTCTTCGAACTAATAATATATTGCCAGGTTTTAAATACTTGCGTATCACTTTTGCCAAATAAACTTTTAACATATCTGTTGTAATAATTACAAAAAGTATTGCTCCAAAAAATAAAAAAAATTCATTTTTACTGAATCCACTTTCTGCTAATTTTCCTGCAGCAATTACCCCCCAAAAGAAAAAAGTAAAAGGGTTTAATGTATTGACTAAAAATCCCTTAAACAATAATTTGAAAAAGGAGATGATTTTTTCGCTTGGTATTTCTTTTGATTCCTCTCTTGTCTCTTTTTTTGAAAAAAATTTATCTACGGGTATTTGTGGTGGTTTTGAGAAATACGTTCCTAGACCAATAAAAATCAAAGCAATTCCCCCTACATTTCCCAATATTAAATTAAAGCCTTCCATTTTTACCACCGCCTGAATATAATTCAATCCGAAATATACTGCCGCAACAAATAAAACATCACTAAAAAATACACCTAATGCAACCATCATACCCGAACGAAATCCTTGTTCTATTCCTGTTTGCAATAAAGCAAACAGTATTGGTCCAGCCATTACTGTTAACGTTAATCCAAAAAGTAGTCCTTCTAGTAATGCGTTCAAATGATTTTATTTTTTCAAATAAAGGTATTCTCAAAATTTAAAGAAAATTAGATGATTTTAGGTTGGTACATAAAAAACTTAATTGCAAAACAATAAATTATTAAAAGTAATAGCAATAATACCTTTTTGATTACAAAAAATAGTTTTCCTAGAAGTTATTTAGAGCATTTCCTAATTTAAAAGTGACCCAATTTTTATCCAATTTATATCAACTCTAAAACTTTTTATATAAAAAACAGCATCTCACTACTGTAGTTTCCTACTTATACTTTGCCAAGAACCTCCATTGTATGCTTCAATTCTATAAGATTCCAATTGTCTTTTAGCAGCATCACTTCTCATCCCTGAGGCACAACATGTGATTATTGGTTTTTTCATTTGTCTCATCTTATCGATGTTTTTACCAAAATCCCCAAGCGGAATATTAATCGCTCCATCTGCACTCCCTCTTTGAAATTCCTTCACTGTTCTAACATCAACTATTACCGCGCCATTTTGAATAATCAGTTTTAAATCTTTTCCACCAAAAAGTTTTCTCAAAAATTCTAACATAGTATCTACAAGTATTTAATTAAAAAATAATTACATCTTGATTTGGGTAAATTAAACTATCCAAATCTATTATTTAATAAGTCGCATTTCCTCTTAAGACTTAAAAAAAAATTAAAATTGAATTGACGAAAAGTCCCGCTTCTATCGCTTTTGGATTACTTGACCAAAACTCTTTATCACCAATTAGATCTGGAAATACCGGCTCCACATTTGTTGCCTCTAGAAAGATACTTACCTTCTTATCTAATTTCCCACCATTCCAACTGACCAATCTTCCAGAATAGTCCCATTCTAAACCATAAAATTTAAAGTCTTTCCCGTTTATTGCTACTAACTCCTCTATAGTAGTTCCTACCTTAATTCCAGAATCTGTTTTCCATTTTGAACCTATTCCTTTAATTCTGATACTTTCTAATTTCGCCATCTCTACTTTCCCTTGAAAAAGCACTTGTATTTCATTTTTAGTTTTCGGAAAAACAAGTAACCCTCTTTTCGTTTCTCCTTCTCCAAGGCCAATTTCAGTCGTTAAAACATTTTCTTCTCCAAAAGTTTTATAAATATCTGCCCCATTAAAATCAGCCTTAATTCTTCCAACTTGGTTTCCAGGAACACAGATCCAGTTATCAAGTTTTTCAATTTCAGCAGAACTAATCAAGGTAGGATTATTTGAATCACCTGTATCCAGTTTACCAGTTGAATTCGTTCCAAGCTCACAACTGGATATAATAAAAGTAAAAAACAGAATACTTAAAAAATTAATATAATTCATTATGGTTATTTTACTTTATTTAAAATCTATTTTTCTAAAAATAATCTTTGTAAAATCATTTATTATTATTTCATCCTCTTTAATTAAAAGAAAAGCATGAACGACTAAACTAAATATCAAAACCTAAGAAACTAAAATCATCCTGATAATTAATGCGCTCATTACTAATTCCATATTACCATTTTGTAAAATACATACAAATTTATAAAATCTAAACTCCATAATAATGTCTATAGTCCCTGAACAAATAAGGAAATCAGAAACACGAAACCAATGATTCCGAATTCCAACTCTATATCATAGCTTTTTAAACCAGGCTCTGATTTTTTATCTTCCGTTATTTATTTGATGATAATGCAAAAACTGCAAAAGATGCCAACCAATGTGACCCTTCGTAATGCTCGGAAACAACATTTGGAACAGTTGCTCGCAAATGTTTCTCTGCTGCGTCATACATCATATCTCGTTTTTTCTTACTTCTTATACTTCTAGAGATCCCATACATACACCATGCTCTACTCAGATTCAATCCATCTAAATGTACAATTTTTGGATCACTCCGATCACTAACATCTGCGGGACTTACCAGAGTTTTTAATTTCTTTTTTGGTAAAAAATTTTTGACCCATTTTTCAAATTCAACTGGTGATAAAACTCGACGCATCAAATTTGCCTCTTCCAAGCAACCCGACAAAAAATCTTCTCCACTTGGTTCGAACTCTGTGGGGCAATTGCAATCTGATAAATAATATACTCTCGATCTTTGCTCTATTAAATTTTTCAGTTTAGTATGGCCAGTCGTATTGGCATAATCCAATGCGAAAGATAATCCAAAAGCTGTATTTGGGTGAACACCTGTTCGCACAGGATAAGTTTGAATTGGTAAAAAACTCATATACCGCTCAATTATAAAATCAGTCAATGGCTGTAAATTCTTAAACCATATTTGCGCATCTTCATCTTTTGAATTATAAAGTTCCTCTGCTAACTTCATTATCCAAGACCATCCATACATACGCTCCCAACTTTTACTCGCATTACTAAAATATAATATTTCAGCTTTAATATTTTCAGCAGTCAAATTCTCTCCCAATTTTTTTCGAACCATTTTCGCCTCTGGCAAATTTGGAAAATCTTTCAACAACTTTACTAACATCCAATGTCCATGCACAGAAGAATGCCAATCAAAACACCCGTAAAATGCAGGATGCAATTCTATCGGTCGCTTCAAGTCATTACCATCTTTCAATACTTGATTTAACTTATTGGGATATTCTTTTTGTAAGCAAGACAAAGCTAAACTAGCAAAATGCGAAGCACCCTTCTCAGTCATTTTTATTTGACCGGATTCTGTAGTTTTTAAAAATGGATTATTCTTTTTTTGAGAAAAGGTATTTGATGAGCTCAAACAAATTAAAATTCCAACAAAGAATAATTGAAGTGGTTTGTTCATTTTTTTTGAACAAATATAAAATTCGTGGGAGACTTTTTTAAGGAAAAGCAGTTATTAAATTTCAAAATTTGTTACAAAAGAATCGATACCTATTCTTTGCAAAAAACAAAGCAGTTAACAATAAACTAAATAACAACTGCTATTGTTTTGGAAACATTTTTACCGTCCTAAATGCACCAACAAAACCGAAATATCAGAAGGACTCACCCCACTAATTCGACTAGCCTGCCCAATCGTATGTGGCTGTAACTTCGCCAACTTCTCACGTGCTTCACCTGACAAAGAAAGCAATTCTGAATAATCCATTGTTTCCTTAATTTTTACATCTTCGAGACGATTCATTTTATCCACCATCTCTTGTTCTTTTTTGATATAGCCTTCGTACTTCATATTGATCCCTGCCAAATCCACAAACTCTTTATCGAATTGACTTAAGTCTTTATCCAACGATGGAAGAGCTTTTCGCAAATCATCAATCATAATATTTGGACGCATCAAAACGCTATATAATTTTTTTTGCTGATTTAGAGGTGCTGAATCAATAGATTCCAAAAATGGATTGATATCAGCTGCCTTCACACCTACTTTTTTGAAATGCCGCTGCACTTCTTTTTCATCTTCTATCTTTTTTCTAACACGGTCTGCACGTTCCTCCATATTGTTCATACCTAGTTTCTCAACTAAAGGAGTCAATCGAACATCGGCATTATCTTGACGCAATAACATCCGATATTCAGCTCGACTCGTAAACATTCGATATGGTTCATTCGTCCCTTTGTTCACCAAGTCATCAATCAATACACCGATGTATGCATCTGATCTTCTCAAAATAAATGCATCTTGTTCTTTCACCGCTTGATGTGCATTTATTCCAGCCATCAAACCTTGACAAGCTGCCTCTTCGTAACCGGTCGTTCCATTAATTTGACCTGCAAAAAACAAGTTTTTCACTAATCGAGTCTCCAATGAAATTTTCAATTGGGTTGGTGGAAAATAATCATACTCAATCGCATATCCTGGACGAAACATCTTCGCATTTTCAAATCCTCTAATTTTTCGCATTGCTTTGTATTGAACATCTTCAGGAAGCGAAGAAGAAAACCCATTGACATATATTTCGCACGTATCCCAACCTTCTGGTTCAATAAAAAGTTGATGACGATCTCGACCTGAAAATCGCTCAATTTTATCTTCAATCGAAGGACAGTATCTTGGACCCAATCCTCTAATTCGACCATTGAACATTGGCGAACGATCGAAGCCTGTTTTTAAAACTTCGTGAACTTCCTTACTCGTATAAGTAATATGACAAGGATGTTGCTTTTCTAACTTTGGCGTATCGGTAAATGAAAATTTCGATGGGTTTTCATCCCCAGGTTGAGTTTCCATGGTAGACCAATCTAAACTCCGACCGTCCACTCTTGGTGGTGTACCTGTTTTCATTCTTCCTGACTCAAAACCCAACTCGACTAATTGCTCAGTAATTCCTTTAGCAGCTCTTTCTCCTGCTCGACCTCCTCCGAATTGTTTTTCCCCGATATGGATTATCCCATTCAGAAATGTTCCATTAGTCAAAACTACAGATGAACCTTCTATTTCAATTCCCATACTTGTTCGAATACCGCAAGCTCGCCCATCTTTAACCATAATCCCAGTCACCATCTCTTGCCAAAAATCAATGCTAGCATGTGCTTCCAACATATTTCTCCACAATCGAGCAAATTTCGCTCGATCACTTTGCGCTCGTGGACTCCACATTGCTGGTCCTTTAGAAAGGTTCAACATTCGAAATTGCATCATCGTCTTATCTGTGATGATTCCTGAATAGCCACCCAATGCATCCACTTCTCTTACTATTTGACCTTTCGCCACTCCACCCATTGCTGGGTTACAACTCATTTGTGCAATAGTCTGCATATTCATCGTAGCCAGCATTACTTTAGAACCCATATTAGCTGCGGCAACAGCTGCTTCGCAACCTGCGTGTCCTGCACCTACTACTATTACATCGTATTTTGGAAACATTATTTACTTTTTTTTTGCAAAAATAAGAAATATTAAGCTAGCGAACCAGTTTAAAAGCTTTTCAAAGTTTCAAAAAAGAAAACCATTCTTTGAATTAGCTCGTTCAAGAGCTAGGGATACATTTTATTTTGTTTGCCCTGTACTTTATTTTAAGTACCTAGGCTTGAGCCAACCGATACATTTTATGTAAATTTACATTTTAAAAATTTACTGTCTTTTGATGGATCTTATGGTCAAGTTATTTTTGAAAACATGAACGACTAATATTATAGTTGATCTTAATTTGACTTTCAAAAGTAAATTTTTCAAAAACTAAATTCACTATTTTTATATGAAACGGCAAGCGTTAGAAACCGAACAGAAAGCACTTGAAATCAACCTTAATGAGAAGATTTACGGAACTTTTGCAGAAATTGGAGCAGGTCAAGAAGTCGCTCGATACTTCTTTACAGTTGGAGCAGCAGCAGGAACAATTGCCAAAACAATGTCTGCCTACGACAAAACCTATTCAGACAAAATTTATGGCGTAGAGGCAAGCGGACGATATGTTTGTGAAAGTCGACTATACAAAATGTTAGATCATGAATATGACCTAATGATGACTAGACTAGCAAATGAGCGACCAGATACTAACTTTTTTGTTTTTGCCGATACTATTGCGGCTTTAAATTATTCAAAAACAATAAAAGGTGATGGCTGGCTAGGATTGCGATTTCAATTATCTCCACAAGGTGAAACCAATGATATTATTATACATGTCAAAATGTTAGATAATAGTACTGAATTGCAAGCGCAAGCTGTTGGAATTTTGGGAGTAAATCTATTATATGCTTGCTTTATTTATCATGAAGATCCAGAGGTGATGGTGCAATCCTTGATGGATAATTTGCAAGGACGAGTGGAAATTGATATGATTCGATTAACTGGACCAGATTTTAAAGAGGTGGATAATCGTTGGTTGAGTCTGATGATGGTGAAAAATGGGTTGACGAAAGTTGCGATGTTTGGACCCGATGGACAAAATATTCACGGATCAGAATTTTTATATAAGAAACATGTTTTGGTAGTACGAGGAAGTTTTAGACCTGCAACTTTGGTGAATCAAGATATGATAAAGAAAAGTTTTGAGCAGTTCAGAAATGAAGAGGAAGTAGATACTCGAAAAGCCCTTTTGTTGACCGAAATTACAATGGATAATTTATGTGGTGGCGAAGGGATACGTGCATTAAATGAAAAAGATTTTATGGATCGGGCAGATGTGTTATGTGCCATGGGACAAACAGTGGTCGTTTCAAATTGTGAACAACATCAACGCCTAGTAACTTATTTAGATGATTTTAAAGTTCAAACTGTTGGCTTGGTCATTGGTGTAAAAGAATTATTAGAAATTATCAACGATAAGTACTTTGACGACAAGAAAAAAAGTTTATTAATGGAGTTCGGGGAATTATTTACTAAAAAAATGAAGATGTATGTTTACCCTTCAATGCAAGAAGGAAGTGGGGAATTAATGACTTGTAAAAACTTACCAGTACCTGAGGCAATCAAACATTTGTACATGCATTTACTGGTAGATGGGAAAATCGTGGATATTGAAAAATTTAACCAAAACAATATGCATATTTTCTCAAAACAAGTTTTAGATTTAATTCAAGCAAATGATGAAACTTGGGAAGAAATGGTTCCAACAAAAGTGGCAAGATTAATTAAAGAAAAGTATCTTTTTGATTACCCATACCAGACAATGACATTTGAATATTAATTTTTCGTGGAGTAGACTGATACAAATTTAATTACCCAACGGGATAAATCAAAAAATGAAGTTAGTGCAGTCTGTTGCAAAACTATATCTACATATTTATATGAAAATTTTAATAACAACACTTTCTCTTTTTTTACTCTTTGCTTGTAATGATTCGGTAACTAAATCAACGCCAACTGTTTCAAAAGCTAAGATAAAAACAGCTTCCCCTGAACAGACTTCTTCAAGTAAAGTCTCTAATGACACATCAGTCACTCTCGATTTTTTGATGGGGAAATTTGAGCCAAAAAATTACTACAACTTTTTACAAATAGAAAAAAAATACGCTGACCGAAAAGGTATGTTTATCCAAAAAGAAACTTACGAAGCTTTTAAAAATATGTATGCAGCAGCCAAACAGGATGGAATTTCTTTTGTTATTAAATCAGCAACTCGAAATTTTATTTCCCAAAAAAACATCTGGGAGGCAAAATGGAATGGAAAAAGGAAAACGACTGGTGTAAAAGATATCATCAAAAATTATCCTATTCCAACAGATCGAGCATTAAAAATTTTAGAATTTAGTTCGATGCCTGGCACATCTCGACATCATTGGGGCACAGACATTGATTTAAATAATTTTACTAATAAATATTTTGAAAAAGGGAAAGGTAAAGAAGAATACGATTGGTTAAAAAATAATGCGAGCAAATTCGGTTTTTATCAACCTTATATAAAAAAAGGAAACGAACGTCCACATGGATACAATGAAGAAAAATGGCATTGGTCATATTTGCCTTTGTCAAAAAAATATATTGATCAGGTGAGATTGAAAATGAAAGATAAGTTTATTAAAGGATTTGATGGTGCAGAGGTGGCGGAAGAAATTGGTATGATCGAAAAATATATATTAGGAATTAATCGTAAATGTTTATAAATTAAAAGTAAAAGATAATAATATTATGGCTCTTACCGAATCAACCATGCTTGCCTTGGGAACAAAAGCTCCCAACTTTAATTTACCAGATACTGTAAGTGGAAAAATGATGAGTTTCGATGATATCAAATCAGGAATTGGAACAGTTGTAATTTTCTCCTGCAATCACTGTCCTTACGTGATTCATATAAATCATGAAATTGTAAACATTGCTAAAGAATATCAAGATACAGGAATTGCATTTGTAGCAATAAGTTGCAATGACGTAGAAAGGTACCCACAAGATGCACCAGATAAAATGACAGAATTTGCAAAAGAAAGTGGCTATACATTTCCTTATCTTTATGATGAATCACAGGAAGTTGCGAAAGCATATGATGCAGCATGTACACCTGATTTTTATGTTTTTGATGGAGCTGCAAATTTAGTCTATCGAGGTCAAATGGATAGTTCACGTCCGGGAAGTGATGTGCCTGTAACTGGTGAAGATTTGCGAAATGCTTTAGATGCAGTTTTAGTGAGTCGTCCGGCGAATCCTGTTCAGCGACCTAGTGCAGGTTGTGGAATTAAGTGGACGTAACTTGTAAAATTTATTATATAAAATCAGCAACGACCTCAAGATCCAATGTTTACTGAAATCCATTATCCCGAATTTTTACCACATAAAAAACTAGACGAGTATCTCGCTAGAGGGTGGTTTCGCATGGGACAAATGATTTTCACCTGTCGTTTTCTGTGCTTTGATGGTAAGTTGTATACAGCCATTTGGACACGTCTTGATTTAAAAGATTACACTTTTAGAAAGAGTGTTCGGAAAGTTTTTAATCGAAATAATAAACGATTTCGAATAGTAATACGAAGAGCCGTTTTTGATAAAGAAAAAAATGATTTGTATTTAATTCACCGACAAAGGTTTGGTGGCTTTGTTTCTTCCAATTTGCGGAAATCACTTTTTGGTGATGCAGATTATAACATCTATAATACATGGGAAACTTGCATTTACGATGGTGATACTTTGGCTGCAGCAAGTTTTTTTGATTTAGGAGATAATAGTATAGCAAGTATCATGGGTTTGTTTCATCCAGATTATTCAAAGTATAGTTTAGGCTTTTATACCATGCTGCTAGAAATAGATTTTGGAATAAAATCAGGAGCTGAATATTACTATCCAGGTTATGTCGTTCCTAACTATTTTAAGTTTGATTATAAATTACGAATTGGTGATACGGAGTATTTTGATCCTGATAGAAATCAATGGTTTCCATACTCGGAATTAAATAATGACCAATTGTCGAGTGATGTTTTAAAAACAAAACTGGATGAGTTAAAAGAGTACTTAGGAGGAATAAATATTCGAACGGATCTCTTTCTTTACCCTCTTTACGAGCGCGTTTTATTTGGACATGAGTACAAAGATTTTTTGCATAATCCTTTATTTATTTCATGTTTCCATCGTCGATTTCATAGCTTGTTACTGATTGTGGAATATGACATTTTTAAACATACTTATCGTTTAGTTCGAGCAGGTCGAATTGAAAATAATCATGCAGGATTTATGACTGCGATGCGAAATGGGCATGATGGAAAAACTAGTTTCTTCGACTTCCTATTTAAAGAAAAAGTAATTTTGGAAACGACTAAACTAGATGAATTGGCTCGTGCCATTTCCATTTATGCCAAACGATATAATTTATTGGAGGAATAAATTTTCGATTGATGATAAATGGTTTGTCATCAATCGAAAATTATTAGTACCTATAATTTTTATACGCATCCAATAACCATCGACTCTTCGTTTTTAACTTTACCTCATCAATCATCTCCGTCAATTTTTCAATCCTTTTATTTAAAAATTCAGTCATTTTCTTATCTGCATCTTTTTCATTTAATGTAATTCGATAATCTTCACGCAAGTCATTTAAAGTTTTTGTTGCTGACAATCTTCTCCACTTTATATCATTCGAATTCATTCCCATTTTTTTCAAATTCAAAATAATCGATTCATACTTTACATCATCGGCCAACTGAACCAACGCTCGGTAACTATCAAAAAACGAAACCAATTCAAAGTCCTCCATTTCCATCCATTTTTTTTCAAAATAGGATAAATATTTTACGTCAGCACTCGCTGCATAAATCTCACCAACCGTAATCAATATTTCTTGATTTGAATCGTCTTTTACTTGATCTGCATAAGCAATACCTTCCGCAGCATCTAGGAGATATAAAATTCTCATTGCTGAAATTTTAACGCGCATAACTTTTTCGCTATTAATCGCATCTTTGATATTTGGAATAAATGATTTGTCACCGGTCCCTGCAAGTACTTCGATTGCTGTAGCTCGAACATTGGAATTAGGATCAATTTTAATCATATTAGCTACCTTATTTTTTAAAGGAATGTCTTTTGAAATATCCACTTTCTCCAAAGCTCGCATTTTAATCAACCATGAATCATCATTTAATGCTGTTTCAAAAATTTTTTTTGTGGTTGGATTCTTAGAATTACTCAATGCAGTAATTGCTTCAAATCTTGCTAAGAATTTTTTAGTGTTCAAATACTGAAAAATAAACTCTTCCTCTGTATGTTTATCTTTTATATCTGCCAATAAAATTCTTTCTGAATCAATATCAATTAACATTGGTCGTCTCTTCGCATCAAATTCAAATGTCTGAATTCTTTTCGTAAGAGTAATGTTATATTGAGTAATTTTTCCTCTTTCAAAATAAACATCTACCTTCATTGGTAACTTAAAAATCGGAATATTATTATCTACATTTTGAGTTTGCTCAATAGTTGCAGTTGCTTTTTTTGAAACTTCGTCATAGTCATAACTTACTTTTAAAATAGGATGTCCTGCTCCAAAATACCATTGATTAAAAAACCAATTCCAATCCTTTCCAGTCACTGCTTCCACAGACAATCGTAAATTATGTGCTTCTACAGCACTAAATGCATTTTCAGTCAAATAGTGGTTTAGCGAAGTATAAAAAGCTTCATCACCAATATAATTCCGGAGCATATGCAAAACCAAACCACCTTTATTATAACTATGCGCATCAAACATATCCTCCTTATCATTGTGCTCAAAATGAATCAAGTCATGCACTCCTTTCATCGTCGAATTAAAATATCCATTCATCTCACCAAGTCGATGTAAGTCTGCTTCATCTTCTCCATATTCATGCTCAAACCACAGGTATTCACTATAGTTGGCAAAGCCTTCATTCATCGTCAAATTCGCCCAACTTTCACAAGTCACTAAATCACCAAACCAATGATGAAACATTTCATGCGCCACAATCAACTCATTCGTCGCATCTATTAAGTCATTTTCTCTTTTCTGAACAAACTCTCCAAAAATAACTGCTGTCGTATTTTCCATTGCACCCGAAACATAATCCCGAACTACAATTTGAGAATATTTATCCCATGGATATTCCACTCCTAATTTTTCTGAGAAAAAATCCAGCATCGGAATAGTGTTAAAAAAAATCGCTCGAGCATCTTTTTCAAACTTTGGTTCTACCCAATATTCAATCGGTTTACCTCGCCAAGTATCTTTAACTACCGCAAATTCTCCTACCGCAACCATAAACAAATAGGGAGCATGTGGCTGATTCATTTTCCAATAATCTGTTCGTGTTCCGTTTGAGTTTTTGCTAGAAGATATCAACAAACCATTTGACAATGTTTTAAATTTATCCTCAACTGTTAAATACATTTCTTGTGTGCATCGCTCATTTGGTTTGTCGATAGAAGGAAACCAACGAGAGTTCCATTCCGTTTCTCCTTGTGTCCAAATTTGCTGAGGTTTGTCAGGGTCTTCATTTCGTGGATTAATAAAAAACAAACCTTGATTCGAAGTAATTGCCTCACTCCCTCCTGTCCCTGCAGGACTTGCGACATAATCTATAAAAATTTTGTACTGCTCTTTTGCTTTAAATTCTTTTCCTAAATCAATCTTGAGGAGTTCTCCATTATACTCATATTTTAAATTTTCGCTTGCTCCTTCATAAGTTACTTTATTAAAAATAAAATCTTTTGCATCTAATACTAATAAACTACTCGAATAAAAAAATGGCTCAAAAGTCAACGTAGCTTTTCCAATCACTTGCTCATTTTCCCAATCAAATTTCAAGTCTAATTTGGTATGAATCAAGTCATGAGTTCTAGGATAACTTTCATTATAATTGGGTAATTTATAATCTTTATCATTTTTAATAATTCTCGGTGCGGTGACAATTAGTGAATCCAAAGTTCGCTCTTCGATTGTAAAATCATATATAGAAGCATCTACTATTTTTTTAGTCTTACAGCTAAAAAGAAAGACAAAAGGAACAAAGAAAAAGAAATATTTAAATCTCATATTAAGTTTCTATTTTATAGTTAGATGCAATTTTAGGTTGGCAAGATGTAAAAGTAAGGAGAATGTTTTCTAATGAATATTGCACGAGCAAATTATTTTGAAAACAATTTTTCGAAGTTTGTCGAAGAAAATATATTTTTAACTTTTATAGCAATGAACTAACTTTTTCAACTTCAAAATATGACGAGAGAATTACAACAACATCCTCAAGTTGTAGTAATACCTTTTCATTCTCATCTACCAATCAAAAATGGATAAATTGAACCTTTGGATAAATCATAACACTACATTTCCAAAAACCATTGGAGTGTTTTATTGAGAAGCTATTGGATTAAAGTTAAATTAGTTTTTAAGCACAATGGCCATTTCTTAAAAGACATAAACCACCATCTTACGAGTTTTCACCTTAGCATATTTAAAAAACAATATAGAATCCGAAGTTGGAATAATTAAGATTTTACCTTTTAATATAGATTTTGTAAAAATATCTTTGATGTATTTTTACAAGATATAGGCATTAGTAACAGTATATTTATACTGTGTATATTTATCCAGAAGTGATTCGTGAAATGCTGATTTATGAGGAGTAAATTTTATCTATTGCCTTTAAATTTAAACCTAAATGAATATTCACAAGATGACTTTAAGTCACCTTGTGAATAATTAATAACTTTACTATACTGCCACGCTGTGATCTCTCAATGCATCATTCAATGATGTCTTCTTATCCGTACTTTCTTTTCTCTGACCAATGATTAAGGCACAAGCAACCTGGTAATCACCTGCTGGGAAATTCTTAGTGTATGTTCCTGGAATAACAACTGACCTTGGCGGAACAACTCCTCGATGTGTTACAGGTGTATCCTCTGTTACGTCAATGATATGAGTTGATTTTGTCAAGACAACATTTGCTCCAAGTACCGCTTCTTTACCTACTCGAACTCCTTCAACAATGATACTTCGTGAACCGATAAAACAATTATCTTCGATAATCGTCGGTGTTGCTTGCAATGGTTCCAATACACCTCCTATTCCAACACCCCCGCTCAAGTGAACATTTTCCCCAATTTGACCACATGATCCAACAGTTGCCCAAGTATCAACCATCGTTCCTTTCCCAACATGAGCTCCGATGTTAACATAACTAGGCATCATTATTACACCTGGCGCAAGAAATGCACCATGTCTAGCAATTGCATGGGGCACAACCCTAACACCCAATTCTTTATATCCTTTTTTCAACGGAATTTTATCATGAAATTCGAACATCCCCACTTCCAATGTTTCCATTTGTTGAATTGGGAAATACATCACAACTGCTTTTTTTACCCAATCATTTACTTTCCAATCTCCATCAATAGTTGGCTCCGCTACCCTAAGTTTACCTTTATCAAGGTGTTCAATAACTTCTCGGATAGCTTCTTTAGTTGGTTTTCCGTGAAGAAGGTCTCTATTTTCCCAAGCTTGTTCAATAGTGTTTTGTAAATCGTTCATTTTAAAATTTGTATAATTTCGTTATGATTTAAAAATAGGTTTATTTGTTACAAATAATATTTACATTTTTTAAAAAAATGATTTCAATTGAAAAAACTAAATGCAATAAACTGAGTTGCCAATCCTACTAAATATCCTCCGTACAAATCTTTTGGCTCATGGGCATCCAAAATTAAACGGGACGTTCCGACTATTCCACAAATTAAAATTGTAGTTATCAATAATCCGAAAAGACTCACTTCTATCACTCCAAAGATTCCAGTATTACACACAAAAGGAAACAATTCTGATCGTTGAATCGTGATCAATACCATTCCTAAAAATCCTCCTGTTCCTAAAGCGTGTAAACTAATTTTAGAAAAAAGAGTAATAAAAAATGCCAAAAATAATCCAATCACAGCACCCAAAAAACAAGCCTTAAATTCGATTGGTATTTCTGGACTTCTATAAATTAAATAATAAGTAGAAATATAAAAAACTCCTGTAACAATGAAAGGGCCAATACGATCTTCCGCATTTTTCAATTCGAGAGATGGAATTAGTTTTAATGCTTTCATCATTAAAACTGATATGATTGGAATAAAAAAAGTAGAAAAGAAAACCATTAGAATATTTCTCATTCCACCTTTTACACTGTTCGTCCCAAATAAATGTGGATCAACAGAAAGTAAAATAAGTAGCATGTAGGTGACCATCAATAAAGGATGGAACGCGATAGAAAAAAAATATGCGATAGTTTTTAGTAACATTTACCTTTTATTTTAAAAAGGTAAAATTATCATTTTTTAGGACAAAGTTTGGTCAATTCTGTAGCCATATTTTCCTCATCTTCTAAAATTTCGTAAAAAGATTTTAAATATTTAATTACATCTTTCCTACAACGCCTATTTAGTAGATTAAATTCTTTTACCAATCGAAGAGTTGCTTTTTTTTGGTTTATAAAATGGCTTGCTACTTCTTTCATTTCTTCATCTGAATACATTTTACCTAAAAACACCCGTTGCCTCGTACTTTTTAGTTTGTAGTCTGGATTTGGGATAGCATATTTTGCCGAAACCAAACCTGAAAAATCAAAATCGTAAGGGAAAGTGCAAAGAAGACTATTTGGTTCAGGGCGTAATAATTTTACATTCCTCATATACCTCGTACTCCAGTCTGCATTTCCAATCATACATTGAAACAAAGCGTGAACAGTACCATTATAAGTATCAATAGAGTCTTGAGCACAATATTTTTTTTCAACAATTTTCGAATCCGTCCGTCGAGCTAATTCATAATCATCTTCAAGGAGTATTCCGATACGTTCAAACATCTTTTTACCACTACCTGATTGAACATAATTAATTTTTACCAATTGGGCACGTAGACTATATGGAGAGTGAAGATTATAAATCTTATATATTAAATACTCTTTTAGTATATTTCGTTTTGCTTCTTTTTTATTGTCAAGACAATGTGAGACCAATTTAAGCGAATTATGTTTCCGAGAAAGTCCCATTTTTTTCAAACCTTTTTTCTTAAACTTTAATCGTAAAGGAGGAAACTGACAAACTTTTCTCCTATACTTTCCTCTAGGTTTGATTTCAACTTTAAGGTCAACTATTTCTAAGTCTTTATTCCTAAAATAAATATTCCCTGGAATATACTCAACCGATTTTTTCTTATGAAAAAGTAACGAATCAAAATTAGCTTCTAAAGTCATTTCGAAAATTTCATCTTTTGCCATGAAATCAAAAATACTTTCTTTCTTTATTAATCTTTCATTCTTGAGTGAATCGACTTTTATTACCTGGTGATTCATCGACTTCCTTATATGGAAATCTTCAAAAGTATTTTTTTGCGAAAAAAAAAAGAAGGGAAATAAAAGAAAAAACAGAAAGTATTGGTTTTTCATCCTTAATTTTTATATGTACAGAAGTTCTAGTTTATTGTTTCTTTTTGGAGAACTCTTCAAAAATAATCATAAAAACTAAAAGTTTTGTTATTGAAAAGGTATTATTTTATTGTAATTTGCTCTGCTGTTTTTATTATTTCTTTTTTAAATTAATACGTGTGCAATTTTATATCATATTTAGATCACCTATTTTATCTTAGAATTACTTTTTCATGCCACTAAATAAATGGATTATACTAATTGTCGTTTTTACTTTTTCTAGCTGTGGAAATAAAAAAACAACAAGCCCAATTTCTTCTCAGGAAGTTAATGACTATAATGATCCTGTTATCCGCTACCCAAAAAACATCATTTTAATGATTGGAGATGGAATGGGTATTGCTCAAATCACTGCCTCAATGTATCTTAATAGAAAAGGATCTTATCTCGAACAATTTCCTGTTGTTGGCTTTCAAAAAACATTTTCGGGGGATAATATAATTACTGATTCTGCAGCAGGTGCTACTGCCATGGCTTGCGGAGTTAAGACGTATAACAATGCGATTGGAGTTGATATGGATACTCTTCCTGTTCAATCTATTTTGGAGTTATCCGAAAAAAATGGATTGGCAACAGGATTGATTGTTACTTCTCCGGTCACACATGCAACACCTGCCTCTTTTATTTCTCATGTAGCTCACAGACAATTTATGGAAGAAATCGCTTTGGGTTTTATGGATACAAAAATTGATTTTTTAGTCGGTGGAGGAAAAAGATACTTTGATAGACGAGAGTCTGATGATAGGGATTTATATCAAGAACTCAAAGATGATGGGTACTATGTAAATGATTATTTCAAAAAAGATATTTTTGAAACTTATATAAATCCAAAGAAAAATTTTGTTTTTTTTACTGGTGATGATGATCCGCCACACGCTAAAAATGGCCGAAAGTATCTTCCTTATATTTCATCTAAAGGGGCTACTTTTCTGAGAAAAAGAAATACAAAAGGCTTTTTCTTGATGATCGAAGGTTCCCAGATTGATTGGGGTGGACATCAAAATGATGCCTCATGGTTAATTTCAGAAATGAATGATTTTAATACGGCGATTGGAAGAATATTAAAATTTGCCAAAAAAGAAGAAGAAACTTTAGTAATAGTTACGGCTGATCATGAATGTGGAGGATTTTCTATAAATAATGGATCAACAAAAAATGAGCTCGTTACTGCATTTACAAATAACGGGCATACAGCTGACATGGTACCTGTTTTTGCGTTTGGTCCACAATCAGAATTATTTAATGGCATATACGATAATACAGAAATTTTTGAAAAAATGAAAAAAGCATTACGTTTTGAATAGAAAACACAAAACTGATTACATACCTGAGTAAATAATCAGTTCTCTATTTTGAAATAGAATATATATTATCTTATTACTGAATTGTTCAAAGGCAATATGTTTTTACTAAAGTTCAGTACATTAACTTCTGTGCAAAAAATATTATCCAATCCTGCTTCTTGGATATTTAATTCTAATTCTATACTTTCCTCCTCCAATTTATTAATTTTAATAAAGTGTGACTGAAGACCATTCTTTGGCATCAAGATTAAACTATAGTTATCATCAGTGATATCCCAATTTCCAACTTCCATTGTTTCATTATCCCCACTTCCATATATTTTAGAATACGTTCCATTTTTATCGAATTGGAATTTCAAAAAAGCATTTTTAACAATAATGATTTCCTCGCATGCATGAATGTTATCGACAATTTGGTATGCAAAGTTAGTATAAGACCATTCGCCTATTAAGGCAATCAATGTTGTTTCTTTGCAATTTTCAGTAGAAGTAGAATCTCCATTATTTGCTAAAAATACATTCATATTCGAAATAAAAATCACAGCAATTAATAACATCTTTTCCATTTTAAGTTTTCTTTTCCTTTGGTTTATAAAAAGTAAGTATTGTAAGGTGTATTGTTTTCTTTACTGACTTAAAGTTACATCCACAACTACTATAATCTTTGTTCGTTCGACAGTTAAGTAGATTTATTCGATGAATTAAAAAACAAAAATATAAAACCCTTGTTTTTGCTAAAAAGTTTACCTAAACCGAATAAAATTTTGAATACACTTTAATTAATATCCATAATTATATTTTAAATGTTGCAAAAGAGGTACATTTAAAATATAATTTTACAAAAAATTAATATTAGGTCTTAAATATTCAACTAATTAAGAACAAATAGTTGATTGTTTTTTTTCCGTCCCTTTGCAACTCAAATACACATTAAAAATGATGTAGAGTTCTAAATGGTTATAGCTAATAAATTAGAGAATAGACGAAATGATGTAATATTTTGTTACAATAGTTTAAATCGTTATCCAATTACAACTGCAACAGGATTCAAATTAATTAATTTTCTAATTAAACCGATCTGGATTTAAAGTTGGATGGGTAATTTGTGGTGTTTCATTTGAAATAATTTGAGAAATGATTTTACCTGTAGCTGGCCCTAGACTCATTCCTACCATTGCGTGACCTGCAGCCACAGTCAAGTTTTCATAATTTTTTAATCTACCAAGATAAGGCATTCCATCTGGGGAGCAAGGCCTTAATCCAGACCATGGCTGAATATTTCTAAAATCATAATTTCTAAATGCTGGGAAATAATCTGGAACCGCTTTTATAATTCCTTTAACTCTTCGTGGATTTATTCGATCGTTAATTCCTGCAATTTCTAGGGTTCCTGCAAATCGCAAGTCGTCTGCCATTGGAGTCACGGCTACTTTTGCCTCCGATAGAAGATAAGGATGAGAGGGTTTTATTTCAGGATTAGTTAAAGTAATATTGTATCCTTTTGCAGCCTGAATTGGAATATTTATATTCAAATTCTTCACCAAACCTGGTGCCCAGGATCCACTTGTAATTAAAAATTCATCCGCAGTGAATTCTCCCTTTGAAGTATCTATTTTTGTTATTTTATTTTTAGAAAAAAACAATTTTTCCACTTCTGTTTCAAAATGGATAGCTACTCGATTATTTTTTTTCATATAATCGCGCAGACATTGCATAAATAAGTGTGGATATAAATGTGAATCCCCAGGATAGTAAACCGACCCTAAAACATTCATTTTTAAATGTGGATCAAGTGCTTGGGTTTCCTCTGCAGAAAGGTGCTCAACTTTTACTCCGATTTTATTAGCGATCTCACTTTCTATTTTTAATCCTACTTCGCCTTTTTTAGTTCTATACAAATCAACCAAGCCTTTCTCTTCAAATGCGAACTCAAAACCATCTTTTTTTGAAAAATCTTGATAAATACTTTTACTCAACCAAGCCATGTCTCGTAATACTGTTTTTGCATTATCCACATGTCGATGAGTAGCTGCTCGGTAAAACTTCCAACCCCAAGACATCAAATCAAAATCTAATTTTGGCTTGACATAGAATGGACTTTCAGGGTTAAACATCCATCGAATTCCTTTCGAAATCATTCCAGGTTGCGCCAAAGGAATAACATGACTCGGGCAAATATATCCTGCATTTCCATAGGATGCACCATCGATCATTTTTCCTTTTTCCAAAAGAATAACCTCATGACCTGCTTCTTGTAAAAAATATGCTGAAGATAATCCAACAATTCCGCCACCGATGATAATTATTTTTTTCATTAGTTTATTTTTTAGATAACTTGAAATCCATGCGCATATGGATCATCATCATCAATGATAATCGTATTGAATCCTGTAATTTTTGCCCAACCTTCAATGCTTGGAATAATTGCATCTATATTTCCAACCTTAGTGACATCCTCCACTCGTCCAATAAATTGACTTCCAATGATACTTTCATGCACGAATGAGTCACCTTTTTGAAGATTGCCTTTTGCTGCCCATTGAGCCATACGAGCAGAAGTTCCAGTGCCGCAGGGAGATCGGTCAATCGCTTTTTCTCCATAAAAAACTGCATTGCGTGCATCTGCATTTTCTGCCAACGTCGCACCTGTCCAAAGCATATGACTTAATCCTGAAATTGTTTCATTCTCAGGATGAACGAACGTATATTTTTCATTAATTCGTTTTCTAATAATCGGACTCCAGCGAATCAAATCTCCTGCTGTATAATCTTGAATACCAGAGAAGTTATCTTGCTTGTCAACAATGGCATAAAAATTTCCTCCATAAGAGACATCCATTTTTAGTAATCCTAAACCTGGACATTCGATTTGAATATTTTCAGCAGCAAGGTAAGATGGAATATTAGTGAGTTTAACCGACTTTACTTTTGGGCCTTCTTTTTTGTATTCGACATTGACCAAACCTGCAGGAGTTTCTAACCTCAGGTGTCCTTCTTTTTTTGGAGTGACGAGACCTTGTTCAAGGGCGATGGTGACTGTTCCAATTGTTCCGTGACCGCACATCGGTAGGCAACCACTTGTTTCAATAAATAATACGCCCACGTCATTTTGAGGATCAGTAGGAGGAAATAAAATACTGCCTGACATCATATCATGCCCTCTTGGTTCAAACATTAAACCTTTTCGAATCCAATCATAATCTTTCAAAAAATGTTGGCGTTTTTCGCTCATATTTTTTCCTTCCAAATTCGGCCCTCCTCCTGCAACGACTCGAACTGGATTTCCACAGGTATGTGCATCTACACAAAAAAAAGTTTTGGATGACATATATCTAAATTGTTTTATTTCAGTTTTTCATAAATCAATTGTGCTGTGGCTAAATCTTCCAATGCATGACCGACTGACTTAAATAGGGTAATTTCGTTTTCATTTTTTCGACCAGCCTTTTCTCCCCGACACAACTCAAATAAATCTCCCTTAATAGTTTCTTTTTTTAAAATTTCTTGTTCTATCGGAATTGCAATGTCTCCACTTTCAAGCATACCACTATAGGTATCAATGAAAATCGAACTTTTCAAAATAGCTTCATCATCAGCTTCACGCATATCAGGCCGATAAGCCCCAACTAAATCTAAATGTTGACCAACCTTTAAGTTTCTACCAAAAATTAAAGGAGTTGGGCTGAGTGTTGCACAAGAAATTACATCTGCCCTCTCTATTCCTTCCTCGATATTTTTTATTGGAAATATTTTTAAATTGTTATTTTTTGTATGTTTTGTTATTTGATCAATAACTACCTTTGCCTTTTTTAAATTCCTTCCCCAAACATAAACAGTTTCAATTGGACGAACCGAAATATGGGCCCGAATCAACTCAGGTGCTAGAGCTCCCGTTCCAACTAAAAATAAAGTTTTGCTATTTTTTTTTGATAAAAAACTTGACGCTAGTGCAGAAGCTGCAGCGGTTCTTTGAGCAGTTAATTTAGTCGCATTTATTTGAGCGAGAGGCATTCCTTTCTCCGCATTAAACAAAGTATAAACCCCATGAATTGATGGTAAATTATACTTCCCATTTTTTGGAGAAACGGTTACCATTTTAACACCTAAATATTTTCCCACTTGCCATGCTGGCATTAGCAACAAAGTTGAGTCAACACCTTCTTTTGGATTTTGATAATTATGATGGTGTCGAAAAGGAACAATATATTTTTCTTGAAAAGCCTTTCTTAAAGCTTCAATCAAAATCGGATAATCTAAATTTTCCTCTAATTGTTCCTCAGAAATATTTATCATAAACAATGAATTCTGGTATTAAATTATTGATTTTTTTGTCCATTCTCCATTTATTAACCTCCAAATTTTGCTCAAATTCTCATCTTTTAATTCCAATGGTAAAACATTCGATTGCCAGTTTTGATAACACAATGGTCGAGCGAATCTTTTGATCGCTCCAGTTCCAACTGAAGTAAATCGACTATCCGTTGTTGCTGGAAATGGTCCACCATGGTGCATTGAATGACATACTTCAACACCTGTTGGAACATTATTAAAACTAATTCTTCCTGCTTTTTCTTTTAACTCATCAATCACATGATAATACTTTGCAAACTCTTCCTCTTCTCCCATTACAGTTGCTGTCAATTGTCCTTGCATATTCAATACAACCTCCATCAACTCCTTTTCAGACTGACATTTTACTATTAAAGTAAATGGTCCGAAAACTTCCTCTTGCATGTCTTTATTTTTCAAAAAATCACCTGCAGAAACAGATGCAACTGTTGGTCGTCCTGTCGAAATATTCCCTTCATCAGTAGAAACTGCCTCCATCTTTACACCTGCTTGCTCTAGTAAATTAGTTTTAACTGCCTCGTAATTTTTACAAACATTTTCATTAAGCATTGTACTTGGAGTTACTTTTTTAAAACCATTAACCAAGTGTTTGATAAAAGAATCTAAATGCTCATTATCCATTCCAATCAACAATCCTGGATTGGTACAAAATTGTCCAGCACCTAAATTTACAGATCCAACATATTGATTTGCTAATGGTTCGTTTCTATTTTCCAACGCCTTAGGTAAAAGAATAACAGGATTAATACTTCCCATTTCTGAAAAAACTGGAATTGGAATTTCTCTTTGATTAGCTGTATCAAAAAGTGCTTTCCCTGCTCGATATGAACCAGTAAATGCAACTGTTTTTGTCAAAGGATGCCTTACTAAAGCTTGACCCAATTTTAATCCAGTTCCATTCAACGAAGAAAAAACACCATCAGGCATATTTGTTACCATTGCAGCATTCTGAATTGCTGCAGCCACCATTGAATTTGTTCCCAAATGTGATTCATGAGCTTTGACTACAACTGGATTACCTGCTGCAAGTGCCGAAGCAGTATCTCCACCAGCAGTCGAAAATGCCAACGGAAAATTACTTGCTGTAAAAACTACCACCACTCCAACTGGCACCAACTTTTTTCGAATATCAGCTTTAGGAAATGGTTGTCGATCTAGAATGGCAGTATCAATACTTGCCTCCACCCAAGAACCTTCTTCCACTAAATCCGCAAACATTCGAAGCTGACCAATCGTTCTTCCACGCTCTCCTTCAAGTCTTCCTTTTGGTAAACCCGACTCTGCCATCGCTCGCTCAATTAATGGATCGCCAAGAGATAATATATTGTCTGCAATTTTTCTTAAAAATTTGGCTCGAATTGTTCCAGTAGTATTTCTATACGTTTGAAATGCTTTAGTTGCCTTTTCCATCGCTACATCAATTTCTCCCGAAGTCGCTTCGTGGAATTCTCCTTCAATTTCTTTCATCGTTGCTGGATTCATGGAACGCATAACATCTTTTGCAATCTTCGAAACACTAAATCCTATTATATTTTCTCCAGAGGGAATGGCTTTTTTCATACTATTGTTTTTTAAAATAAAATTGATTAATGAAAATATGAGCCCATTTTTACAAATCTGTGTACGGACTCATGTCAGGTCTCAAAGAAACTCCCTCAGAAATAATTCTCCAAATTCGATCCCGTTCTTCACCAATCAAAGGTAATCTTGGTGCACGAATAAATTCAGTTCCAAGATCTGTCGCTACTTCTGCTAATTTAATATATTGAACTAACTTTGGATGGATATCTAATTCTAATAATGGCATAAACCACCGATAAATTTTCAAGGCTTCTTTAATCCGACCTGCTTTGACTAACCTATAAATAACTACTGTTTCGCGAGGAAATGCATTCACCAAACCTGCTACCCATCCATTAGCTCCTGCTGCCAAACACTCTAGCGCTAAAGTATCTACACCACAGGAAATTTTAAATCGATCACCAAAAGCATTTTTCATTCGAGTGATATTCGTAATATCCCGAGTAGATTCTTTGACTGCTGTTATATTATCTAGTTTTGCTAATTCTTGAAACATATTTACTGATACAAAAATTTTATAATCAACTGGGTTATTATAAATCATGAATGGTAAACTTGACGAATTTGCCACCGCTTTAAAATACTCCACCGTTTCGTGATCACCTGATTTATATTTCATTGGAGGTAAAATCATTATACCATCGAGTCCTACTCTTTCTGCTTCTTTTACTGTTTGAATTGCAACAGATGTTCTCGCTTCTGCTACATTTAAAACAACCGGCACTCTACCAGCACTTGCATTTATAGCGGACTTCGCAATTTCTTTCTTTTCCTTAGCTGTTAATGTACTCTGCTCGCCAAGACTTCCAGCAACGATAATTCCATCTACACCAGCATTAATTTGAGCATCGATACCTCGTTCAAAGTTCTCGAAATCAATTGATTCATCTTTATTAAATTTTGTAGTTACTGCAGGGTAAACCCCATTCCAATGTACTTTCATTATTTTAATATTTTAATTAACCTGAGACGATTCAAAAATCGTAATTAAGATTGCGATTCTCCGAATCATTTTATAAAACAAATATAAAATAAATTCTTCCTTTCCGTTTTTAAAATCATAGTCAAACCTGATACTATTTTACTCAGTATATATATATTTGTGGTGAAAAACTAAAAGATAGTATAATTATGAAAGTTTTACCCTTCAAGGTTCCAGTAAGTGAAGAAACGTCTTTTCGAGTACAAGTCGATCGAGTAAATCATTTTTATGATAAATTTCATCATCATCAGGAAGTTCAAATTACTTGGATTCAAAAAAGTTATGGTTCGCTTTTAATGGGAAATGCTATTACAACTTTTGAAGAAAATGATTTATTGGTCATAGGAGCAAATGTTCCTCATAGCTTTCAAAATGATGAATTTTTTTATAAAAAAGACAAGGAATTATTGGCGAAAGCAACTTCGATTCTTTTTGAAAAAAATGCTTTTGGAGAAACTTTTTTTAATTTACCTGAAATGAAAAATATTAAAAATTTCATCAAGAAAGCAGACAAAGGATACCGTATTTTAGGAGAAACGAAAAAAGAAATTATTGCTCAACTAAAAATGATCGAGGAAAAAAATGGAACAGAACGATTTTTAATTTTAATGGAAATTTTAAATCGATTGTCTATTTCGAAGGAAGTTGAATTACTGTCAAATTTAAGTTTCTTGGGAAATCCAACTTCAAGTGAAAGTAAAAAATTAGAAGCAGTTTTTCAATATATGCTAGATCATCATCAACGAACTATAAAGTTAGAAGAAGTGGCAAAAGTTGCCAATTTAAGTATTTCTGCCTTCTGTCGGTTTTTTAAATTACGAACTCGAAAAACGTTTTCTCAATTTGTCAATGAATTTAGAATCTCAGCAGCTTGCAATAAATTATTATTGGATGATTTTTCGATCTCTGAAGTTTGCTATGATGTTGGCTTTACTAATTTATCTAACTTTAATCGACAATTTAAAAAGATCACTGGTTATACTCCTTCCCAATATATTGTAAAACACGAAGTATAATTTTCCAGGAAAATTATTTTATTTATGCAATTTCAATATTTTACTCTAATTAATTTCATTTTTGTTCTTATGATACTCGGAACGACAAACTCACTTGCACCAACTTGCAATGCTTCAGCAAAACGTAATTGAATCCTTTGATCATCAGTATTGAGAATACTATTTCTTTCAAACTCTCCGCTTCCTTTTACCACATATTCACTGACTGTATTCTCTGGTTTTATTTCATCATTAAAAATGAACCGAAGACTTGAAGGAGTTTTTAACAAAAAATATGACGAAAACACCGCAATATCACTTTGTGAATACTGTTTCTTATGAAGCACATTTTTCCAATGAGTTTTTCCATCAGGATGAATTGAAAACACAATCATATCATCAAAATAATAATCAGTAATAGTTCGATTATTAAAATCACCGGCTCCTCCAAGACCTCCTCTTTCCATTATTCTGTTCCGTTCCAATATCATCAAAATTCCACCATCAAACCTATGTACAATTTCTTGTACATCAATGTCCGCTATTCCTTTCTCAACATCTGCTTTTTTTCCTAATAAATTATCTACTACGATGGCATCAAACTCCTCAAAAACAAGTGTATGATTTTCTGGATTAGCTGGAGGGATATTCATAAAAAAATATCCATTTGCTCTTCCTCGATTCTTTTTAGAATACAATCCTGCGGCAGTTAATCGTTTATTTTTGTTATCGTAAGAGAAAATAATATCATAAGTCAAATGATTTTGCATTGGAATGCTGAAAAATCTATATTGATTATTTGCGGTTACTTGATGTATTTCATAATGATGTTTTTCTTTTTGTAATTTTTTATTTTCTTTTTGTAAAATAAAAAAAAGATCTCCATCATTACTCAATAAAAATTGTTTATATTTTTCATAATAAGCCATTTCTTTTGGTTGCACTTTTCTCTCCCAAAGAACCTTCATTGTCTCTATGTCGTAAACGATCGCCTCCAATTTCTTCTGTTCTTTAAGATAAAAAATTAAAACTTTCGTTTTGTCTTCAGATCTTATCACTTTTAAACTTGGAGTTAAAACAGCGTTATGAAAAACCTTAATAGTAGCAGTATCCAATAAATTAGCTGCAGGACTAAATCGACTTATTAATAAATTTAATTTTCTCTTTTTTCGACAAGTATAAATAACAGAAAAATCATCTTTTGAAGGTACAACTCCTAGAATAGTTGACCTTCTTTTCTCTAATTCAATTTCTTTATCCCAAGTAGAATATAAATCTTTATCAAAAGCTTTTATCTCAAAATCCATTCCTTTATTATGAAAAATTAAATATTGATTTTTAATTTTTCCAATAAAATCATAAGTATCATCTGACCTAATTGTTATAGGATCTGATACTGTTATATTTTGAGAAAAACAAAACCAATTAAGCGTCAGTAAAAGTATTATTATAAAAATTCTCATATTCATTTCTTTAATGTCTTAGAAAAATTATCACTTTATTGAGGCCGCCAAAGCGTTTAAATCAATCCTTTCATTTTTAAGCTTTAAAGTATTTGCAATTCTCTCTAGTACTTTTAACACATCCTCTGTCTTGTCATTGTTCGTTACCACTCCATACAAACTTAATATCCTGTCTCCACATATGAAAGAAATATAGTGTTCCTCCTGTACAGTTCGAGGTTTTTGAATGGCTTCTTGACTACTTGGAGAGGCAAAACTCCAATGAATAAAGTCTTTATCAAAAACATTTTTCTTTTTTACTTTTTTTACTTTAATATCAAATTTTGTAGATGTCTGGATGTACGCAGATTCTTTCCCTACGAATAGTTCTAATTTTTCAATTTCACTATTTGCTTTATTTTTATCTTCAAAAAACAAGGTAGAGGGTTGATTAAAAATTTGCACAAGGTCTCCATCAACAATATATGTAATCTCATCTGTTTTTCGAGCTTTGACTGAAACTCCCGAAATTTTTAACATGAAAAAATCATTTTTTTCATTGAAAACTTGCAAATAACCATCGCCAGTAAAAATAGTCCCACTAAGATAGTTTTTGGAATATATAAGTTTTCCAAATTTATGGTTTTCCTCTTTTATAAGTTGTCCGTTTTTAGTCCAATTGTATGATTTCCCATCTGGTTTATTTTTTCGAAAAGAGCCTTCAAAAAATTTTTGTCCATTTTCAAACCATTCAGTCGATCGTCCATCTTTTTGTCCATTTTTGAAATTACTACTCTTTTTTAAATTGCCCGAGAGATACCACATTTTTACAAGACCTTGCGCTAAACCATTTTCATAATTAACAACTTGATCAACTTGCCCCTGGTCAAAATACCATTTATGTTCTCCTTGTTCTTTACCATTTCTAAAAATACCTTCCGATTTTTTTTGACCATTTTTATACCATTCAGTTGCAATACCTTCAACTTTTCCATTAATATAATTTAGCTCAACTTGTTTCCCCCCCCCAGGATACCATTGTTTTTCTTTTCCATTTGGAACACCTACTGCAAAATTCCTTTCCAAAACCTTTTTTCCTTTATCAGACCATTCTTTTGATACACCGTGTATTTTTCCATCTTTAATTGGCATTTCCATTCTTTTCTTTCCGTTTGGAAATTTATCAAAAGCACTCCCTGAATAAGGTTTAATGGTATTAGGTTGATAATATAAACCTCTAATCACATCCAATTCATAAAAATTGATGCGCTTTTTATGTTGTGCTATTGCTTGAAAAAATAATAAATTGAGGAGAATTAAAAATATCGTTTTTTGCATTGTTCGAATCATTATTTACGTTCTTTGAAAATTCATAATTTATAAGAAAATTTCATTTGAAAAAATTATCAAAACTTCTTAATCATAATTACGATAAATTAAGTAAAGTGATGCCACAATGAAACGAAAATTTTCCTTTTTTTAATATAATCTTCTATTTTCACCGATGAGTTATACAAACTAATTAGTTATCCTTTTTTACAAAAAATATTTTTAATCTAATTGAATAATGAGCAAGAAAAAATTGATCGAATGTGTCCCAAATTTTAGTGAAGGGCGAGATATGAATATCATCAAGCAAATTACCGATGAAATAGAAAGTGTAGATGGGGTAAAATTATTGGATGTAGATCCAGGACGAGCAACTAATCGAACGGTTGTTACTTTCGTTGGTGAACCCGAACCAGTTATTGAGGCTGCTTATCTAGCTATTAAAAAAGCTAGCGAAATTATTGACATGAGTAAACAAACAGGAGAACACCCACGAATGGGTGCAACTGATGTTTGTCCATTAATACCAATTGCCAATATTACAATGGATGAAGTGGTAAAGTATGCTCATAAACTAGCCAAACATGCTGGTCAAGATTTGGGAATTCCTTTTTATATGTATGAAGCCGCAGCCACAAAAAAGGAAAGAAGAAATTTGGCAACAATTAGAGCGGGTGAATACGAAGGCCTTGCTGAAAAATTAAAGGATTCAAACTGGAAGCCTGATTATGGTTCTGCTCAATTCAATTCCCGTGCCGGTGCTACAGTTATCGGTGCACGTGATTTTTTAATTGCATATAATATAAATTTAAACACCACATCCGTTCGTCGTGCAAATTCTGTTGCATTCGATATTCGAGAAAAAGGTCGTATAAAAAGAAAAGGGAATCCAATCACAGGTGAAATTGTAAATGATAAAAATGGTGAACCTCTTAGGACGAGAGGAACTTGCAAAGGTGTAAAAGCCATCGGTTGGTACATTGAAGAATATGAAGTCGCACAAATTTCAATGAATATAACCAATATAAATGTAACACCTCTACATACTGCTTTTGAAGCAACCAATAAAAGTGCTATCAAACGAGGTCTAAGAGTTACTGGGTCTGAACTGGTTGGATTAGTTCCACTAAAAGTAATGTTAGACGCTGGGAAGTATTTTCTTAAAAAGCAAAATAGATCAGTCGGTGTTTCGGAAGAAGAATTAATTAAAATTGCAACTAAGAGTTTAGGATTAGATGAATTAGGAACATTTGATGCCTCAAAAAAGATAATTGAATACCAACTTGAAAGTCCCGAGTCAGCGAATTTATTAAATATGAACTTAAGAGAGTTTGCTAACGAAACTGCTTCTGAAAGTCCAGCACCTGGAGGAGGTTCTATTTCAGCTTATGTTGGTTCACTAGGAATTTCATTAGCAGCAATGGTTGCTAATCTTTCTTCACACAAAAGAGGTTGGGACGATCGATGTGAAGAGTTTTCAAATTGGGCAGAGCAAGCCCAGTTATTAAAAGACCAATTATTAAAATTAGTTGATGAAGATACCAATTCCTTCAATGCTATTATGAACGCGATGCGGTTACCAAAAGGAACCACTAATGAAAAAAATATTCGTTCCAAAGCAATTCAAGATGCTACACATTACGCTATTGAGGTTCCATTTAAAGTAATGGAAACATCTATGGAAACTTATCCAATAATTAAGGCTATGTCTAAAATTGGTAATCCTAATTCAGTAACTGATGCTGGCGTTGGAGCTCTTTGCGTAAGGGCAGCTGTTCATGGTGCTTTCTTAAATGTAAAAATAAATACTAGTGGTTTAAAGGATAAAAAGTATGTCACTACTGTTTTGAAAAAAGGGAAGATAATGATTCAAAAAGCAGACAAATTGGAAAAAGAAATTCTAAAAATTGTGAATAGTAAAATTTAATATTTCCTAAATATTGAGCGTAACTAATTTAAAAAAAGGCTAACTACACTTTTATTACGTGCATTTAAATAATTTTAAAAACGATAGAAAATGAGATTAATCTTATTAGCGGTATTTTTTTTCATCTCTTTTAAGGCAGCTTCTCAAGAAACTTTTAGCCATATAAACGAAAGGACCTTCAAAGATCCAACTGATTTGATTGGCTATAACTTCAGACCATTCAAAATGGAAATTCCTGGTAACTACAATCCAACTATGGTCAAAGCTGGAGAATATTCGTTTGGAATAACTCGTGGTCGGCTGTATGTAAATGGTAATAGAGAAATTGAAGGTTTGTATGAAATCAATAATATTGAGCCAGCTAATTATGGTTATCGAATTTTATTATTGAATTCCAGAAATCCATCTGATAGAGGACATTTAAAAATTATTTTAAATAAATATGCGGAAGCAGAATCTGTTATCTTTAAAAAGGGAAAGAAGGGGCAAGAAGTTATCTTTCATTTACCAGATGCAAAAAAGAATGTTTTAGACCAAGAAAAGAAATATTTTACAGATTTAGGGGAAATAACTGTAGAACATTCTGATAGTTTGTGGGGACAAAGAATATTTCCATATATCAGAATCGATCAACAAGCTAATATTCAGAGCCGTCTTTATGAGGTAGATAGTACCGTTATTACTTTTGAAGAAGTAATTACAATAAAGGAGAAAAAGAAAAAGAGGCCAAAAACTAAAAAAAAGCCGAAAACTAAAAAAAAGAAAAAAAGAAAAAAAGAAAAGGTAGAAGAAGAGGAGGAAGAGTGGGGATCTTTAGCTGAAATGAATGGTGAAAACAAAGAAGAGAAGATAGAGGAAATTGTCCAAAAAGTAACAGAAAAAAAACCTCGAGTTCCAATTGAAGAGGAATCTCAATTGGAAAAATCTGACCTAGAAGAAATAGATAAAGCTGCAGCTCCGGAAAAAGATGGAGTTGTTGTAAAAAGAAAAGTAACTAAAAAGTATTATGTAAAGGTTAAAACAATAGTAAAAAATGAAAACAGAACTATTGAAAAGAAAACCCTCTCATTTCTAGTAAAGGGAATTGATGAACGAGAAGATACTTCTGCAAAAAGCAATGAAGAACGATTTCAGTTGTCAATCAAATCCAAAGGAAAGAAAGAACTATATCTTTATTTGAATGGAGATAGAACAGTAAGTTCAATTGAAATAGAAGGAATAAAATATTTAGTGAGAGGGCATTAGTTTTTTACCTTCAATTTAAAAAGGAAAAGGCTATCAGAGTATTTTCTGATAGCCTTTTTCTTTTTTCCATTAACTAGTCTACCATGGAATCAATAAAACCCTTCCTCTTCTAATCATATTATTTTTTAATTTATTTACTTTTTTTAAGTCAGAAATTTCCACCTTATATTTTTTAGCAATATAAGAAAGTGTTTCATTTCTAGCTACAGTATGAGACTGAAGAGGTAGAACCAACTCTTGACCAACTGAGATTTCATCATTTTTCAAATTATTAGCAGCTTTCAATTCCTCAACTGTTAAATCATATAGCTCAGATATTCTAAATAGGTTTTCTTTTCTATTTACTACATGCATAGGTTTATAAATTGATCCACCTTTTGCTGAAAAAATAGCTGATTCGGTAGGAATATTCTTAGGCATTCCAATAGTCTTTGGTTGTAAATTGATTTCTTGTTTTGGTCGAATTTTATTAGAAACTAAACTATTCCATTTCCTTAATTCTTTAGCCGTAATATTATATTTCTGTCCAATATTATACAATGTTTCGCCTCCACGTACTATGTGAACATCTTTTCTTGGAATTTCTAGAACTTGCCCATTTAAGATTTTATCTCCTTTAATATTATTCACCTTTTTCAAATTTTCTAAAGAAACGTCGTATTGTTTCGCAATTTGATTAAGGTTGTCTTTTACTATAACAGTGTGCTTTAAAGCATTTTTTTGAGTAAACGAAATTGTAGAAAAACTAAAAAAAAGAAGCGCAGTTAGTACCAATGACGGGATTTTCATTTTTAATTTTTTAGGTTTATTTAAAATATAATATCTGATTAAAAAATTAAGATATAATTTTTTTCTAAATATATTACTTTATTATTGAATTTGATTTGAAAAAAATTACTAAAATAAAGGAAGCCTCGAACTAATGTCCGAGGCTTCCTTTCCTAATTTTAATTTTTTGTTGTTCTATAATACTGAAGTTTGAACAGGTTCTGTCCATCCACTTTTTCGACCGTCGCCAGCGATGGCTCGGATTTTTACAAAAATCTTTTGGTTAGATGGCTTATTCAAAACTTCAAATTTTTGCTTCGTGCTATAGTCGCCATTAAACCAATTATCTTGATCCAAACTCCATTCAAAGCCGACCATTTTGCATAAGCTTTTTTGCGCAGGATCGATTTTATAATTCACTTCTATTCCTCCTAGCTGTCCATTTGATTTGGCAGTAAAATCTGTTGGGATTAATAATTGGGCACCAGAATGATTTAGTACTCAGTTAATTTTGGAATATCTTATAATTAGACTTGTATCATTATTTCAGAACAAGACATAAGTACTACTTTTTGTGTATCACTATTTTAGGACGGGACATATTTATAATTTAAGAATTAACAATATTTAATTTTACAACAACCTATTTGCAATTACAATTCAATCACTAAAACACAAAAAAACGCTACTCAGGTTGAGCAACAACGACCGCTCGTTTTACCAATCCCAAGGCGGTGGTGTACCCAAACATTGCGTATTAAACTATTAGATAACCGCCTTACGAATCAAAGACAGATACCCTTTTTCCGATATCCCTTTTTCATAAAAGCCTTTCTTTAATAATATTTGGTGCAT